>Ga0255770_10000075_pt1 | contig 83180 bp, 46 predicted proteins | sample 071ome_22_FD_179968 | JGI IMG/M metagenome (GOLD analysis project Ga0255770, IMG submission 179968) | Coastal salt marsh microbial communities from the Groves Creek Marsh, Skidaway Island, Georgia - 071404AT metaG (version 2) | ecosystem: Environmental > Aquatic > Marine > Intertidal zone >...
CTGCGCAATGCTTCTTTGAGATTTCTTTCCCAATGTTCTAGTTGTAAGCCTGTACGCATATATTCTGCTTGTGGTCCCCATGTATCAATACTCGTAAACATTGTAAATTTCTTAATTTTTTTCTGTTCTAAAAGACTTTCTATACGATCATACATACGATCCATTTTTGCAGTAGTTACACCTAAGTTACTGTTTATGCTAATATCTAATTGAGGCGCTGGTTCTTTTTCTAATAAATCAAAGAACTGCATGGCACCTGGATTCATTAGAGGTTCGCCGCCGGTAATACGTAACGTCCATAAATCTTTTTTAAGGCTTGGCCACCATTTCCAAAACGCTTCTACATAAGGATTGTCATCTTTAGGACCATAGTATGTACCGTTCTCTAAAAATTCAATACCATATTGATTGTATGTTAGATCATAATTTCCATGTTTTTTAATTTCGTCCATCCATAGTGTACTTGCTTGAGGACAGCAATATCCACAACGATAATTACATCCATTACCAAAAGAGACTTCTAAATAACGAGGATTAATAGGAGCATCCCACGGTAGTTTTGCTAAGTTTTCAATTTCGTCTACAGCAAAATTACTTGCACTGTGAAACATTCGATCACTCAAATGTTCGCCTTCTAGGTCTTCAATATTCCAACAGTAATAACACTCGTCTGGTCTTCCCCCTTCAAGCATAGTCTTACGCTGTTGTTTTTTCCATTCTGTATTATGCAATGCACTAGGATCAGCTTCTATTTCCTTTAATGGAATATGATGAGGTCGAGGATGATAGCAACTATGATTATCTCCTGTGTGCAAATATAGAGTTTGATGCAACCATTTCATTGCGCAAAACCCAGGTCCTACAGCATTTAGTCTTTTTGCTACTGCATCTACTCTTTCGTCTCTACTCATTTAATAACCTACATTTCTCTATAAAGTCTAATAGGGTTGGAAAAGTTTTTCGTATATCTGTGTTACGCCTAATATCGTGCTGTTTAAAAAATAGATCAAAATTTTTCATCGCACTCACTTCTTCTTGAGTATTTAACGGTTCTTTTGCCCATTCGTACAGTCGTTTGACTTTATCAATTTCATAATCCTTAAAACCTTTAAACCTGTTATGCACTGTTTCTTTGTTAGATTCCATAAAGTCTATACTTTCTAGCAAAGGTTTTAACATTTCAGGTGTAGCAAGTTTCATACTTAACCATTTAGGATCGTGCAGCATAGGAGTATCAAACCAAATTAACTGCCTGTCGCTATTATAACTTTTCCTAAGTTTTAGTATTTGTTCCATGTATTCTAACCAATTAGGCAAACTTAACAAATTTGCAGTTACAATAAATGTTAAACTGTGTTTTTGCATATTTTGCAAATACGCTGTAATGTTTTTATACAGTAAATTAAAATCCATCCCATTTCGTATATATTCTGCTTGTTTGCCCCAACTATCTAAACTACAAAATAACATAAAATGATCCACTGCATCTTGATCTGTTATTTCTTTAAGGCTTGTTAAAAATTTATTCCATTGATCACCTGGCGGACAGCAATTACTAGTTATAGATAGCTGTAAATCCTTTTTTGGATTTTGCTTTACATAGTCAAATACACGGAATGTATTTTTATCCATTAGCGGCTCGCCACCTGTCATACGGAAAGTTTTTAATGTAGGATATACTTCAGGAAAATATTCCCAAAATGCCTGTACATAAGGATTGTTAGGTGCATTGTTTATGCCTAAACTGTCTACCCAAAGTGGATCATTATGTTTAAATCCATCTAATTCGTATGCTCCAAATTTTTTAACTTCTTTATGCCATTCTGTTGACAAATGAGGGCTGCAATATGCACATTTTAAATTACATGCTTGATTAAAATTTACTTCTAGATATTTAGGTTTAGGATTTTCATCATTTTGTGCTGCTTCTATAAGTCCAGGTTCGTATACATCAAAACTTCTATATGCACGATCGCTTATATTTCCTTGATCTTCTAGTGCCCAGCAAAATTCGCATTCTTTAGGACGGTCTCCTGCAAGCATCTTAGCACGTTGTTCTTTTTTGTATTGCGTATTGTGTAATGCATCAGGAGTTTCTTGTAATTCTTGAAGAGGTATATTGTGTGCTGGTGGATGATAACAGCTATGCGTTTTACCTGTAGGTAAATGTAAACTTACACTATACCATTTAGCCAAACAAAAACTAGGACTAACCTTGTTTAATCCTTGTAGCAAATCCTTACTGCTATCAAAATACTTAGAAATATGTGTTTGTTCTAGTATTTTTGTTTCATCACCTTTTATGTTATCAGTCATTCTGGATCGATCACAAACTTATTCCTGCGTTTACGAGTAGGAGTTTGATAAACTGTTTTAAAAAACTGGCTTTGTCTTGGTAATAACGGATTAGGATCAATAGGAATATTCAATTCGCTGATAAGATCATTGCCTAATGCTTGTATTTGTATTAACAATCCATCTTCTTTTTGTTTTTCATGTTGCCACATCTCGTTAAGATATTCGAAATCACGCACATTAACATAATCCCAATCTGTACACATTGTCATATACAGTCCTTGTCTTGCACCGTATATTGCCCATAACCCGTTTTCTACATCAGAACCTATCATAGTCCATACAAATAACATATGCAAGTTTTTCCAATGACCGTTAAGGAATTGTTCTTTAGTAGGTTTAACACCTCTGTCTAGTGCCATTTTAACGCCTTCGCGAAAACCAGCTCGCCAGGCCTGCTGCGGAGTAGCATTATTGTATACATCGCTATAACAACTAGTCATTTGTATATAATTGTTGTCCCAGCAAAAATCAACTTGGTTTGTTCCATCTCCTGCATCTGCATTCTCATGTGTACGCATGTTTAACACATATTCTTTAGGCCAACATTTTAATCCGCCATTGCCGTACATTAATCCGTTAATAATATTTTGTCCGCACCAACTGATAACACTATTTTCTAGATCAGTATGTTCTTCAAAATCTATTTCTTGTTGTAAAAAATTAGGATCTACAATATTGTCGCCATCAACAGTGATAAAGCGATCTGTTTCACTTAACTCTGCACAGGCCTTGTGCGCAGCATCTGAGCCTTTTACACCGTGTACACGTTTAGCCCAAGGCACTTTACTACATAAATCTGCATAGTTCTTTTCTGCATTTGGTTCGTCATATGACAAATAGACTATATCATAATCAATAACTTTAAATTTTTTCATTTTATCTCACTATGTGTAAATATTCTTCATCGACCCGAGAACAAATCAAGCTAATATCAGATCTTTTAGCAATATCTTTATTATATACTTTAACATCATATTCGTTGTTTGTCAATAAGTCTTTAAATTCTATATAGAAACTATCCAGTAACAAAGTAGGATCGTCTTCCTTTATAACAAAAATTTGCTTTTTTTGATTTGCATAACCAGAAGTTTGGCTGTAATAAATTAAATGCTTGTCATCTAATGTTGTAGTTATATTCCATTTGCTATTTTTTGTATCCTGCGTTATTAAAAAAGCATTCTCTGTTGCTTGTAATACTTTTTTAATCTGTTTTATACTTTTGTCAGGATCAAATTCTTTTTCTTCTTGCACCTTTTTTACTAGCTGTGTAACTTCTTCATTCTTCGGACTAGAAAATACGCCCCATTCATGAAATTTATAAATCCCATCACTAAATTTATTATAAGTTTCGAAGTCAGTATCTATATAGTTTTCACCAAGAGACTGATTTAGTTCGTTTGTTAAGCCACGTATACTTCCAGTATCTTTATCATAGTAAATGTAAAAACTCATTTTTGTATCCTGCTTATAACTTTGTCTGTTAAAAAGTCATCTTCTACATAATGTAACACGCCTGTTTGACTAAAATTACCAATCATAAGTCTAGCATTTTCATCCATATAACAGTCTAATGCATAAGTCCATTTTTCAGGTATATGTTTCCAGTTTTGTAATCTAGGTTTCATATGCACAAATGAAATTGGACTATTTTTATCAGTTATTTCATCTGTAATGCCTAACATTTTAGATGCTAGTGCGCAACTTACATCTACACTACACCATTTTTGATAATCAACAGGTGCAAATTTACCGTAAAAATATTCCCAATTAATCATAACCAGTTCTAGTAAAATAAAAAACTGTTTTGCAAAATCGCCTTTTTTGAAATAATAAAACGCACTATACAAATCGGGTAAATTATTAGAATCAAAAACTTTACGATAATACCTACTAGAAGCAAGCTCGCCTCTGTATGTTTTTACATTTGTAGTAAAAAATAATTCTCGTTTTTCTAAATAATTCCACCAATGTTCTATATTTTGTAATACTAACATGTCTGCATCCATTACTATTGTATGATCGTAAGGACTTGCATGGTATACTTTCCATCTGTTTTCTATTTTCCAATCTGTATCGTTTGCTTGATCTGTCCATGGTATAGAAATAATATTATCAAAAACAGACAGGTATTCGTCTGGCACATTATCGTTTGTTATGAGTGTAACCTTTTGATTAGAATTAAATTTATGGATACTGCATGCAAGAGAATATGCTTGTCTTACATAATCAGTTTTATTGTTATTTTGTGCAAGAATGCAAAAACCTTTAGAGTTGCTCATCAATAATCCTGTTCAAACTAAATTTGTTCATTACATGCACATTAAGTTGTGATACACTTGCAGCATGATATTCCCAATCTTTTTCTAACAAAAAAGTAAATTTATCATCTTTTATATCTATTAAAATGTCTCTATCTAATGTATGCCATAAATTTCCTGGCATGTTTAAGGGCCAGTTTGTTTTTTTAAATCCATTAATAATATGTATTGCTATACTAAATGCAAAATCATTTCTAAACTTTTTCTCTATGATCTTATAAGTAAGTCTATAAAAACTCCAATTATCTCTAATATGTTTTATTAAATCAAATAGAAGTTTAGTATTATCTGTTTTTTCAAAATAAAACAAAGTAGCCCAATACATATCTATGCTTCTATCGCTTATGCGTTTTAATTCTGGGATATATCTATTTGTCTTAATATCTATAGATTCTTTTGCAATTAAAAATTCTTGGTTGTAGTCAAACGCTTTTAATAATGTGTTGTTACCTATAATTAGATCTGTATCCATTACTATAGTTTTAGCAAATGGTGTTACATCCCATGCATCTGCCCTGCTAAGATTTCGCCATTCTAGTGTTTTTTCGCTATATAACCCGTCTCTAAACTTTTTCCTATAATTAACAGGATGTCTCTGTAATTCGACTATTTCGTCAAAATAGACTTTATAGTTTTTATAATTTTGTTTTAGGTATTCTAAATTATCAGTTGCCAAACAAACAGGTAACTGTAGATATTTTTTAATACGACTGGCACAAAATTGAGCTTGCTTAACATAATCTATATGGCTATTATTTTGTGCAAATAATAAAACACCTTGCGTCATAGATTAATTAAACCTTCAACTGATCTGTTTTTCTTTATATTATTATATTCTGTTAGATAATTATTTGCTGCTTCAAAATATGTGCTGTATAGATCTATACTAAATTGTTCTAGATCTTCAATCTGTACAGGAATTTCATTATCATCAATTAATACTGTGCTGGTTTGATTTAAAGAAATTAGTCCTTGCACAAATGCTACTAACTCTCTAGTAACACTAAATTTACCACCATTATAGTAATGGATAGATTGTTCTTTAAATTTTTCTTGGATCAAACTACGCTGGTTGTTCAACGTAATCATATAATTGGAAAAATCAAGTGCTTTTTTTAAACGTTCGTCCATAAGAAACTCCTATAATTATAGTTATTGTACTACAATTATAAAAGTTTGTCAAGTGATTATGAGAACTGATTTCCTGCTGCAAATGCAATTGTGGGTGCCGGCACGCTAACATTTGCTCCTGACGGTTGTTTTATTGTGATTGTACTAGTTGTAGCACCATTAACATTTTCGTCTTCTGCTGGGCCTAAAGGTGGTGTGCCAGGTCGTTGGTCGCCGGCATCGTCATCACGCAATTCTACTCTAAACTCTAGTTGAGCACCGGAGTTTGCCCTAACGTATATTAAAATATCGTTTTCAGCATAAGGACTTGTTCCAGGCTCAGTTGCAACTTGCACCCAAGTAGTTCCACTAGAAACGATATCATAATAGCCGTTTGCATTTGTATCTGCATCAGCAGCTGACAAAGTTTGTTTGTAGCCAAATTTAATAGTATTGATAGCAGCCATCATAGCTTGCCAGTCTAGTGTTTTTTGTTCTGATCCAGTATATGTCATTACTAAATCTATACGTACTTCGCCGCCAGCATTAAAGAACGCTTTTGCTTCTGTAGCACTAGAAAAACTTGCAGTAAATTGATGAGTTCTTACACCGTTCCACCCGGCAGCAAGCGTAGCAGTTTGTCCTGCAACTAAACTAAATTGTCCGGCAGCAACAGTATATCTATTAGGGTCTCCACTAATTGTTGTTACAAGAGCTTCATATTGATTGTATTCTGTTGCACCAATAGTAGTAGATGTTGTAACGTTTGTTATTGTAGGAGCAGTACCAAATTGGTGTGTATAACACTTTGTAATATCAGATCGTAAATTATCCCATTGAGCTTCTGTAATGGAATTGCCTACTGAAACTTGGGCGCTTGATACCGCTTGATTGTAACCAGTAGCTGTAGTATCAGTGCTTCCTGCAGGTGATCCTAAAATTGAAGCTACGCTGCTTTGTAACGTATTATAATCTAATTCTGTAATTTTATCGCCTGCAGATTTTGCCATGCTCAACTCCTAATAACTACGTATTTAACTTGTAGTATTTATACTTTTAAAACACATTCAATTAATTTTTCTGATTCTTCAGTGCTCGATTCTAGTGCAATACCAACAAGTCCGCTAGTCATTACAGTTGTACAAATCCCGTCTTCCCAAGCATAAACTGCATCACCTTTATTGACTGCTCCTTTAACTCTTACAGGAACACGACCTTTTAAACCAATTGCTTGTCCTTCACATTCGCTGTTCATTAAGTAAGCAGGCTCTGCAGATATGACTCCGATGCACATTGTGCTAGATTTTGCAGCAGTAGTTTCAGCATCACCGCCTACACACATTGCTGTACCAATTGGATATTCTTGATCTGTTGTATATTTTTCTGCCAAGTCAGCATATCTTGCGCTTGTTGCTGTACCTTGGAACAGTACAGCATTTAAATTACCACTAGCATCTCTAATTGCAACAGTGTTACCCGATCCTACACCTGCACTATCAACAGCAGGAGATCTTGCTATTCCACTAACAACAATAGAATTTGCTTGGGTTGCTGTGCCTGTAAATGTTGTTGCATAAACATTTGTAAATGGACTTCCTGAAGCACCAAGTGTTACACTTTCTACTCCAGTATCAGCTGCATTTCTACCAGGCAATACCTGTCCTGGATTAAGTTCTATCACGTTTGTGGCAACACCGCTAGAACGTAATCTCCATTTTAATTTTGTACCTACATCATTTGCAATTACACCTTCGTTGTCGTTTTCAATAAACAACTTTAGATCTAATCCATTACCTATAGCAATACCTGCATCATTACGGAAGTTCACAACTTCAGTAAACTCAGTAGTACCAGTTCCTGTTACTACATAGTTTGCTGCATCAATACCGCCTAATTTAAGTGCATTGGATGCTGTGCCCCAATATCTTTCTGTTCCACTTGTTACGCCGCCAGTTGCATTGGTTGTATTCTTTAAAGTAACACCTTTTCTAACAACGTCAAATCCAGCTATGGCATTTTCAGCGTCTGAGCTATCTATTGTAAATTCTGCGCCGCTAATTATAAAAACTACTTCATCATTAATAGTAGCAGCAATAATACTTCTAGCATTGGAAGGGGTTAAATTATCTCTTACAGTACGGCTTTGCATTTGTGTAACACCGTCACCGGCATCTTGGGGTCCTACTAGTATAAAATCTGCGCCATTGTAAGCATATAATTGTTCGTTAGCTGTATCCCACCAAAAATCGCCTTCGGCTAATCCTGCTGGTTGAGAAGATGCAATTTCTGCACCCCCTGTGGTACGCCATTTTGTTCCGTCGAAAAATTTTAATTTTGAGTTTCCACTATCAAACCAAACCTGTCCACTTATTGCTTTGGGCGGTTGATTAGATCCTGCAAAATTTTCTAATAAAAATACAAAGTTTTCGTTTTGTATTTCACCGTATCCGGCATAATTTTTACCAACCAATTTTAAATCAGTGGTTTGATCAATTGTGCCGTCTTCTACAACAGTAAGTGTTGCGTTGTTATATCTATTAATCGTATATGCCATGTTTATTAAACCCCTTGCGTACTGTATTTAGCGTATTACGGATAATTAGCTGTTCCCGTGTGTACCCACGCACCACTTTGCACTTCAAATGTCATAGTGTATCTATCTGGTACAAGTGTAACTGCTCCAGACGTAGTGTTAGCAGCAGCAATATCTGATACAACACTTTCTGATCCTACATCATTAGCGTTTCCTGCAGGCTGCACTGTTGCAGCATTTGTATAAGACTTCATAAGTGTTCCAGAACTATCTGGATCTGTTGTAACTGTTACAGGAATTCCTGTAACTGTAGCACCTGTATATGAAGTACAATGTACTTTTGCAATACTGCCGTTCTGAGGAGTGCCAACTGGTGCAATACTTGTTAAGATTGCTTTTACATCATCCAATGGTCCTTGCCCTGTACCGGGAGGATTTGGATTGCTTAACCCTGTAATGTCAAGGCTAAAGTTTGTTGGTATTGTTGCAACAAGATTATCAACATATGCTTTAGTAGTTGCATCATCTGCTGCTGTTGGTGTATCTACTCCGTTTAGTCTTACCCCACTAAATGTTATAGTACCGCCAGTGTCTATGTTCATTGCACCGCTATTAACAATATTACCTGTTAGCGTCAAATCATTTAAAATACTTAGACTAGTCAACGTTCCTATTTGTGTCAATCCTAGAGCCGATGTAACAGTTGTTCCTATTCTAGTTTTTGTTAAAATAGTTGTGTCATCAATTCTATATTCTTTACCTGCTCGTAAATTAAAGTGTTGGTTAGATGTCCATGAAGAAGTTGCTTGTATCCAATGTAAGTCTTTAGACCCGTTAGTAGATCTCAAAGTGATGCCGCCGCCGTCCGCATTTGTATCATCACCTTCTGTACTATCGTCTAATAAACCAAGTTCTATATTAGGATCTTCTACACGTAATGTAGAAACATTAAAATAGGATGAGTCACCTTTTACTGTTAAATCACCGTCTATTATAACATTACTTGTAAAATGTCCTGTTCCTGTGACATCAAGAGTGTAACTAGGAGTACTGTTAAAAATACCTACTTTAGATTCGCTAGTGTCAATAAGAATTGCATCAATCTGATCACTGCCTTTTCTTACTCTTAAAGCCAGATCATAATTGGTTTGTACAGTTTCTATTGCACTTTTTGTGGTTCCAGAAATAACTTTGAAATGTGCATAGTCTGTACTACCTACACCAATCTTTACTCCACTCGATCCTTTTACAAATAAATTGCCTATCATCGACTGTTCAATAGCATTTAATGAATCGTCTCTTTCGTTAGTTCTGACAAAGTCCACAGAAGAAAATGTGTTACCCTGAGTATCTACAAGATTTTCTGCATTCGTAGCAGTTCCATGATATTTAAAATCATCTGTGTACACAGGATTAAAACCTATTTTAACAGCTCGACCTACTTCATATGGAGCAATAACATATGAGCTTGCAGGTGTAAATTCCTGTCTGCTATATATGCCGGCTAAAACTCCACCTATGTATTTCATTATAACAATTCTAGCCTGGCCTGAAGTATCTACCATTGTATATGCTTCTAACCCAGTTTTACCTTGTCCTGAAGTATAACTAGGTCCAACTTCTGTCCAAGCAGTCCCATCATACATATGGAATTTTCGATTATTATTGTCGATCCAAAGATCTCCTTCGACAGGATTGGCAGGTCTGTCAGGTGCTACAATTGGACCGCCTGCTATTCTAAATGTAGTACCGTTGTAAAGTTTTAATCTATTATCACTAGTATCATACCAAAGTTGGCCTTTTAAAGGATTAGCAGGAGCACTTGTTGCAGCAAAGTTTTCAAGTAGTGCTACAAAATTTTCATTAAATGCTTCACCGTAACCTTTGTAATTTTTTCCTACTAGACTTAAATCAGTTGTAGCAGTGTCAATTATACCATCTACAAGTTCTACTAAAAGCGATCCGTCTGTTTTGTTTATTCTATAACTCATGCCCCAACTCTTCCTGTATAGATAATATAGTTAATTGTTTGATATGGATTCATAATATTCAACTCTTCTCCTAACGAAGTTATAGGGTTTAATGGATCTATATCAAGTCTAATACCGCCAGTGTTTGATAATCTTTCACTAAGTTCATCAGGTCCTGGTGTAAGTTTAGCGTTAGAAACTCCTGCTGGATCGGTACCCGGAGATATTTCTTCTCTATAAGCAAAAAATTGTCTACCGCTCGGATCTTTCATATCATGTTCGTGTTCTGGCAGATTTTCTACATCTATTGTAACTTGATCGTTACCGCTTGCTGCTCCAAGTACACTTGCATTTGCATCTCTGTTTCTAGTATCTGGAGATGTAATAGCAGGAGCAGATCCGCCCATAGATAGATTACCCATTGGGAATCTACCTCTCAAATCAGGAACTTTAAAAAACCCTGCTGTTGTTTCTATTTCTGCGCCGTAGGTAAAACCTAATATAGAAAATAAAGCACCGTATACACCTTGTGCTAATTCTTGACCATTACAAAATTTCCACCCTGATGGTTCTGCTGTACCTGCATATGGCATAATAGAACCTATAGGAGTTAATCCACTTATAGAATCAAAAAGTGACGCTCTACTGATCCTTTTTAATCCTGTATCTCCAGATGTTCTATTAATAATAAATTCATCATCTGATTGACTGGTTGTAATTTGTGTTTTACCCGAAATTAAACTGTTTTTAATTGTAACTTCAAAGTTTTTAAGGCCGCCGCCAGTCTGTCCGTCGAAGCTATTTTCTACTGTTTCTACATCGCCTTGTAAACGAAACGTTGTTGCAGACGTTAGTTTATCTGCGCTACCTGCTTTACCCGAAACGTTACCAGACACAATACCTTCTAAATTACCTATAAACGTAGTTGCATACATTCTACGGAATCTTAAATCACTTCTTCCTATATCTCTAGTATTATTGCTGTCAGGTAGTAATACATCACTTTCTAATTCGTCCACAACTAAGTCAATGTTACCCAAAGTTAAGGTTTTTTGTATTAAAGCGTTTTCACCTACGTTAAGACTTTTTGCAATTCCTGCTCCGCCTTTTACAATTAGAGCTCCGTCACTTATTCCTGTACTTTCAGTAATATCATTTGTTTTAATGATTCCGCTTACTAATGCATTTCCTGTAACATCAAGTGCTTCATCAGGAGCTACATTGTTTATGCCAACCCTAAGATTAGAATCAACACGAAGTACAGTTCTGTTTGCTCCGCTGTTTCTTACTCTTATGTCAACATTAGACCCCTCAATGTTATGCTGTAACACACCAGCACTGCCTTCTATGCCGATATTCATTTCGGCGTTTATGCCATATGCTATACCTGTGTTATTTTGTACATTTAGAGGAAATGTCGTAGTAGATTCTGCATCACTTCTTAAAAAGTTACCTGCAGGTATTGCAAGATCGTTAATAATTAAACTTTCGGCTTTTTCAGCTGTTCCATAAAACTTAACATTATTAATACCATCACCGTCTGTGTCTCGAAGTGCTAAGTTAATGCCTGGCTTTATTGTTGTTGCAGCAAATCCTGGTATTGTTGCTTTAGGAACAAATTCATCAAAAGCGATAATTGCAACAACTTGTGCTCTAACTTGTACTTCTAAAACGGTATATTCTGCGTTATCTTGTCCTACAATTGTTGTAGGGAATGTACCTGTTGATAGTCCTTCACTAAATGTAGGCCCTACAAGTATCCAAGTAGATCCTGAAAAGAGGTATAGTTGTTGATTGTCAGTATCAACCCATAAATCACCATCTAGTGCTTCTGTTGGATCAGGTTGACTAATATTTTTTATTAATCCTCCTGAAGGTACCCATTGTGTTCCATCATAAATTAACAACTGATTAGTATCATTGTTATACCATAACTGTCCTTCAACTGCTCTTGATGGTTCTGTTGATCCTGCAAAATTTTCTAAAAGATAAAGCAAGTCTTGTGAAATTATTTGCCCATATCCTGTACTGTTTTTTCCTGGTAGACTTATACTAGTTTCAGTATTGATTGTTTGATCATCTACTGTAATTGGATTTTTATTAGCACTGTCAGTAAAATTTAATGTATATGCCATTTAATTATCCCTCGTTAAATCCAGTTAAACTTTGTACTCTTACTGTATAATCAATCTGTATTAATCTATTAAGAGACTTTTGTACAGGATGGAAAATTACATGTGTTAAAAGCCTGCCATCTCCAGTTGGAGAATATGCTTTTAAACCTAACTCATCAAATACATACAAACTATTTGCATCTGTTGCTGTATCAAATGCATCCTGTCCGTTAGGTTCTCCATAATCTAACAAACAAGTTATAAACGAATCTGTATAATTTGTACCACTTACATGACGAGTCTCAATTTTATTTCTAGCAGGATCTAAGTTGTTTATTGATCTATCGTCAACTACTTTTGTAAAGGTTTGGTTGTAAAGACTTGCATTTGTACCTGTGCTATTAGGTGTTAGATATGTTATGATTCCTGTAGGATCAACACTTGTTCCCCCATTACCAAATGCCATTTCATAAATCCAACCTTGTCCTTCATTGCCCAAACTTTCTGCAAGTGAAATACTCATGTTTTCATAATGAATAGCATTACGTTTGTCAATGATTACTTTACCAGTATCAGGCTCATGGATTTTGATGTGACCTTGTATTAGTAACCCTGTTTTTTCATTAATTTTGTCTGTCATTTTTTACATCCTGCTAGTGTATTTATCGCGGCAAGTCTACAGTTTTTGCCCGTAGGAACCTGGATATCTGATTATTTGTATCACCTAATGTTGTTCCAGGATCACTCCATAGCTTTCCTTGTTTCCTAATTATAATTATTCTTTCTCCTATGCCTGGAGGCTCAAGTAAGGTTAAAATATTACCTGTAACCTCAAATTCAGCAGCAAGTACAATATCACCTTCTGGAGAATCTAATTGTGTAGGTACTGTGTTATCTGTATTGCTTATAGGTTGCTGATAATTATCAAGCGATGTTTTACGTAATCGGCGTCCTGCAACAAATACCTCAAACTCATTTACACTTTGAGCAACAAAATCCAACTCAAATTGTGTAGATGTTTCGTCTCCTATAAACACCGTTGTTAAAGTTTCATCTTTATAAGGAACAGTGTTTTCAATGCCTTGGGGATAAACTTCTGTTCCTGTTGCATAAGAATTTTTTACTCCTGTTCCTAATGTTCCTCTTCTAATTTGTAATAATTTATTATCCTGTACTAAGAAGTACTCTATTCTTTCGCCTTCTATAAAGATTACAGATGGAATATTAGAGTTTGCAACTGGAATGGGCAAATTAGTAACATCTTCTAAAACAATTTCATCATCATACCACATAAGGTCTTGTGCTAATAGGAAATTATTACCTCCATCCAGACGCTTGTAATGTGTCCTATTTAGAATATCTTTAAATTGGCGCCATCCAAATTTATTTACAGTTGTAGGTGCAGCAAAATGAATAATTTCTAACTTATCATTTTCATCAATATCTGCATCTATTTTAACATATCTTTTATTATCAGTGACATAGTAATCTACACTAGGCATCAATAAATCACCATTTATTGTTACCCAGACATATTGTGCATCCACTGCTGGATATCGTAGTTCTACAAGTCCATTTCTAAGGTGTTGGATAGTATACCAGTCAGTTTTCAAGTCTTCTACAGTGCTGTCTATTCCTGTACCGGTTGTTATATTAAGTCTATCAACAACGTCATATTTTATTCTTTCAAATCCTTGACTGTCATGATTGCTAAATTGATAAACCGTTATAGTGTCTCCTTCATTATAAGGATCATTTAATTGTAAAATACCAGGAGTTTCTGTAAAGTTAAAATCTCCATCAAAAGTACCAAAATTGTATTCTCCGTCGGAAAGAACATAAATGTCAATAACATCTCCGTCATTTATTACTGTTCCTGGAATAAATCTAACTAACTGTCCTGGACTAGAGCTACTGCTTGCACTTCCTACAAAGTCCCATGAAACAATATTTTGTTTTTCCTCGTTGTTTATGAAAACTTTTATTTGGCCTGCCCTGACAGTTCCTGCAGGAAACTGCCATTCGTCAATCTTAAATTCTAACTGACCTGCTGTTGCTTCATGTCTCTTGTTATAACCTGCATTTAGTATTTTATTATTAACTTTAACTACAGTAAACCACTGTGTTGGGTTTTGCGAGAATGGAGTTTGACTAAGTTCAAAACTTGTTGTGCTACCATCTGCTGTAAAGTTGTCAATTAAAACTTCACTGTGGACATTGACACTTTCTATTGATTCTTTTTCAAAAAATGCAAATCTAATTTTACTACCTGCTTCTGGTGGCGAAGGTAATTTTATGACAACATTATTAGGAACAGCATATGTTTCGTCTGATCTATATATTACATTATTTTGTTTTTCGCCGTTTAAAGTTATGTAATAATCTAACGTATCCGTAAACCTTACGTTTGTTAAAAATTCTACAGTACTACCATCAGCAGTAAATTCGTCTATATCTATAATATCAGATCCAGATACACCTAGCGTAACAATGTTAATGCGCTCTCCATTTGTAGGTGCTGTTTCAAAAGTTATTGTTTTTTCTGCATAATCAATTGTATAATCGCTAGATGATATTATTCTGTAGTCTATCTTTACAAATAAGTCATCTTTTAATATAGGTCCTGTGCCTATTCCAAATGTCGTTGTAGACCCATCGCCTACATAAACTCTCGAAGTAATTTGACTGGCGCCACCTTTGGGTCTTTCGTACACTTGTATATCTACAGTATCCAGCACCTGACCGGGTATCAATTCCTCAGGGCCTGCTGATGTAGTAGGAGTGACAAATCCATCGCCATCTACTGTTATGTCTTCAGATCTTAAACCAGTTGCTGTTGTGTAACTTAAATTTCCTCCAGTTAGTATTGTATCGTAACCTGTTGGATCAATATCAAATGTGCCATCGCTAGTGGATTTTCTAAATATTATTTCGTCTCCGGCATCAAATGATATTTCTTCTTCATTAAATACAATAAGTCCTGTAGAATCAACATTGTCGTCAGTTCTTGTCCATCCAGTTTCACCATTACCTGTAATACTTAACATCACAGCATTTGGATTTGTTGGACTGCCGCCATAATCCGGATCGTCTATTCTAATTCCGTTTTTGTAAACATTGTAAACTGTAGATGCTTCCAATGGTGTGTTAAATGTAAAGACTGTGGTACTATCTTCGTCTATAGTATAAATTTCATCCTCGTAGCTTGTATCATAGGTAGTGTCCCATGTTCCTTCGCCCCAGCCTTTTTCTCCATCCCAGCCACCTGGACCACCGAATCCAAAACTCTTTACTTCAACTCCGCCATAGTCAATGCCTTGCATTAATTGACTAAGGTCTTTGCCGGGCATGCCTACCGTAGGATTATAATAATGATTTATTCTATCTTGTGCTTGGAATAGATTAACTGATTTTTTATAAGTAACTGCAATCGGCACTCCTACAGCAGGCGCTTCTGTAAATTCTATTCTACCTACTTGTCTAGTATATCCTTTTGAAGTATCATTTATGTTTGTATAATTGTATTCGCTATCTAATAATTCTATTCCGTTTACAGTAACCGTTACTGTATCCTTGTTTAAATTCATAGGCCATTTTAGATCGAAATCATATATATTGCCGGAACCTACAAATGATTCTGAAGAATCGATATTAGCATGCAAATATATTCCAGTAGTTCTATCAAATTTAACTACCGTATGCATGCTTCGTACAGGACTATCTCCTAACACAACAGATAGTTTTGCAGGCTTACCGCCGTCTCTAAGATTACCATTAATAGTTATATTAGGTGGACTTATATAGTTACTTCCTCCATCTATTACTCCTACACTAGTAAGTGTACCATTCTTACCTAAGTAGGATTTTAATATAGCATTTCCTTCTACTTCTATAACAGGTGGACTTAAATAACCCTCTCCCGGATCCGTAACTTCTACTCTTACAATTTTATATGCTAAATTATCTAACCAATGTTTGTTCGGATATGTTTCTAGATTAGCGTCTGTGCCGATAATTGTTCCATCAAAAACTTTAACACTTTCTGGCAATATTGTTTTGTAAGCATCTTTATAAACAGGAGCCAAATCAAAATCTGTAACAACAGATTGAGTATTTTCTAAACCATCATAAGAACTTAAATATTCTCTAATCTTAGTACCAAATGGTTTTACTTCTTCTATATAAGCTTCATAACTAGGTAAGTTATCATTGTTAAATGTAATATCTTTTCTTAATGATCCTACATTATGTACTGCTTTGATAAAACTTGTTTTAAATGCCCAATCTACGTACTTTTGTTCTGCAAATACGTATCTCAAACTTGCAAAGAATAAATTATTAAATTCTATTTGTAAATCATCTATGAATAAATTATTCCGTATAGCATCTAGTATTACTCGTAGTTCTATTGTTGGTTCATTATCATAAATTTTACTATCAAAACTAATAGTGTCATACCCTACATTTGAAGCTAACACATCATAAAGTTTACTACTAAATTCTATTGTGCCGTTTTCTCTACCTATTGTTTTATAATTTATAGTATAGTCAGTCGTGTCTTCATTTTGTATTTTTTCTAGTAATAACCATCCACCTGAGCCGATATTATTAATTTTAACCTTATTACCTATTGCTACATCAATAGAATTAAGTTCGTATGCATTGTCAATAACAAAATCTATACTAGTTAAATCGCTATATCCTGTTGAATACCAATCTATATAATCCCAATATAAACTTGTATCATATGATTGACTTCTTATTCTATTCCAAGAACTTGCTAAACGTTCGTATATTGCCCACTTACCTGAAATTCCTACATCGCTACTTACAAGCACACTAAATCTTCTAACAGTTAGTAAAGTATCAACATCATAATTACTACCACTATTTTCTATTGTTACTCCTGTAACTTTACCTTGGCTATCTATTGATGTTGTTATTACTGCATCTTCTCCTTTTCCGCTAACTGTAACAGTAGGAGCAGTTCTATAGCCTCTACCAGCATTAGCAATAATAACACGAGTTATCTTACCATCATTAACAACCGGAGTTAGCTCTGCCCTTTCTGCTCTTGCTATACCAACAAATGCAAGATCGTCTACGCTATCAACTGTAGTATCATAAAGATTTAAAACAGCACTAGGAGCAACTTCATTTGCAAACAATGGAGTTATAATTTTGTCGTCTATAATAAGATTCTGTTTTAGAACTAGGTTAGTTCTTTCAATAAACTGCTTCAGTGCCTCCGTTTTGTTTATAAACCATCCCTGTCTAGGATTATTTAAGATACCATATCTGTATTTTTCTGAAACATAAGGATCAGGCACTGGTCTTGATTGTACATCATACCCTATTAAGCTATCAAACCATTTATTAACAATATCGTCTTTAGGCAAACTTGTCTCTAAACCTGCAGATATTATTTGATATTGATTATGTATGTTTTGATCTTGTTTTTCTATTGTGTAGAATTGTACGCTTAGTGCAACATCTTTTCCTTTTATTAAATCGTCACAATTGTAAAGTACAAATTGTGTAGGACTAATAAATGCCATAAATCTATACCCTGCACCTGCAGGATCTTCAATATAACTTGCTATATCAGTAATGTTTAAAGTTCTAAATTCTACATTAGGAGTAATTTTTTTATTTTTTACCCAAAAATAGTATTTTGTTTTAAATGATTGACTTACACTATCATATTCTCTTTTTGTACTGTAGATATTATCCCCATATAAACTTGTTCCACTATATCCTTTAGGGAAATATTCGTTAGTATCTGCCCTAGTATCCCATACTGAAGGTAAAACATCACTTTGTACCCATTCGTACACGTCTATACTATTACCTGTAGATAACACATTCCAGTTTTGAGTACTGAAAATTACTGTATCTTGGTATGGCAATAAAAATTTAGCTGTGCTTAAATCCCACCAAACTTGACCTACGTATTCTTTGCCCCATCCATTAGTGTCGTCTATAATAATACTTCTATCAGCTGCTGATACTGTAGTATATGTAGCAGGATCATAACTTGTTTTAAATCTTATATTTTGCTCTGCTTCGCCGGCAATTTTTCCTTGTAAAGGATCTATAAAATCCAAATAAGTTATAAGTTCTTTATCTTCTTTGTTATACAAGAATACTTTTTTAATTTTACTAATGTCAACAGATTGTTTTTCTTGTCTATGTATTGTCCATACAGGTAGCTCACTAGGACGTCTAAAATCAACAACTTGACCTTGGGTGTCTGTAATTTCTGCTTGTGAAAGTTTAGGTAATCCAACATAAACATGGTTGTCTTTTAAAAGTAAATTACGTCCAAAATAATTTATTTCAGGATCAGCTAATTGTATTGTTTGTGCAAAAATTAATGTATTATTATAGTTTTCATAAAGGTAAACAACACCACTGTCATCATTTGTTGTTCTAAAAGATGTAAACCCGCCATCAAAATAAGTTACAGGAGCTGTATTTTTTGCATATACAGATGGTCCGTCAAATGTAGTATTAAAATAAGAATCGGCATTTCTTGCAGAAACTGCAAGAGTGCCTCCATCAAAATCTACTTTCCATCCAAACATTTCTGCACGTTCGTTATTGTAACTGTTTAATGTTTGATATAACTCAAATTGTCCTGAGATCTGTTTGTAAACAAAAACTTGCCCTTGGTCTAATTTAACATCATCGTTATATGGTGCACCTACTGCAATAAACATACCATCATCACTAATAGCTATGCTTTGACCAAAACCAATTGTATTATCAGAAGCTAATATTTCTTGACTTCTCTCAAAGTGGCCGTTATTAGCTCTGTAAACAACTACTTTGTTTGGTTTGTCATTGTCGTAAAGAGCTGATGCAATTAAAACATCTCCGTTTTTTGAAACATCAAACGATGTGCCAAATTTATATAAAGCCCCTTGATCTAAAACTGTACTACCATCTGTGCTGTCATTAACAACGCTTTGAGATGTATCGTTTGGAATGTATCCAACATAATCTATTAAATCATCTGTCGACGTCCAATCTGTAGAATCAAATGCTCCAGGAGCAATATTTGTTTTTGAAGTGTAAAGTGTTCCTGTGTTTGCATCTGCAGGATTAGCAATATAAACAATGTCTCCTGTAAAATAATTTATAGAATCGTTAAACGCACCCTTAAACTTTTTGTTTTTAGCATAATCCCACGCAAATCTTATTCCATTTTCTATGCCATTTTTAAGCATATAAATTCTACCTGGATCTGATTCCATTTCGGTGCCAGTTGCATGAATAAATGCTCTATACAAATCATTATACTTAGATGTGACGATCTGTGAACCTAAATAAAAATTATTCTTTTGCTCTGGTACAGTATATCCAGATAGAAAATCGTATACACCGGGTTTAGATCTAATGTAAACTGCAAACATACCCTGATTAGTCAATCCGCTTACAGTGCCTTCTAAATCTGTTGGAATCTTGTAAACTTGTGTCCATTCGTTATTTGTAGGACTAGGAACGTTTGCAGCTCTTGCTATTCCTTCAACAGTTTCACTGCCAAATGTATCTTCTTTTTTATAGAACCAACATTCTGCATCAGACAAATAATCTAAGGCCGGTACAGGGATAATATCCTGTGCTTGTAATACAATTAATTTACCTATGTTAGCAGAATCAAAGCCCAGTCCAGTGTACTGTATTTGCCCCATGATACGATCTACTTGATAGATTGGATCCGGGTCTCCAGGAACACCTAAAAATTCTATTTCAGCATTTTGTCCAAAGTCATCGCCTTCTGACCAGTTACCTACCTTATTTTTTACAAAAATAGTTACGTTTAAACCGTTTCGTTGATAAAAGGCAACTTCTGCTGTTCCGCCTTGTGTTCTATCTCTTACAGTAAGGCCTACACGCGGCTCGAATGGTAGGCCTCCTGACGTAAATTTAGTAAAATCAAAATTAATATATCCATCCCATACATCTACTACTGTGTGTTTTTTGTTTGTATCAGTTGTTGTAAGATTAATACTTGACAAATCGTTTACAATACCTACTCCATATCTAGGTAATTGATTTACATACAAATATATTTCATCCCCTGCTGTAACAGTATCTAATGTGCCATCAGTAATCTGTTTTGAAGCCCTAACCACAAACTTATCACTAAGTGTTGACCCGGATATGCCTCCGGGACCCGGAGAACCAGTAAAACTTAAGACTCTAATATATCCAGGAATGGTGTTTTGGCTGCTTGTTACAGCAGGAACATTATCAAAGGTATTAACATAATATCTTCCTGTTGCAGTGCTGTCAGGAATAACATCATATATAACTAAACCTTTGCCTTCATCGGTATTTGTTGTAAGTGTAGTCGGAGTATACGGTACTCCGGTTTTTACCATCCAGTAACCGCCCCATACATCGCTGGTGTCGACCGAGTCTATAGGTGCTTGTGTTTCATATTCGCCTATAAAATCACCGTTGGTTTTAAACAAACTATCTGTTAAATTAAACGATCCATTAACATCTTTTAGATAAATCACTGTTTCAGCAGCATCAGAATACACATAAGCAACTGTTCCGCTACCTGTAGTGGTTTGTAGTATTTCTCCTTCAACAGGAATATTTGTTGCAGAAGAAAAATACAAAATTATATCTATTTTATTTTGTATAGTTTTATCTAAATCTTCTAAATAAGAATTTGTTATTAGTGGAAAATCTCCATTAAAGGGCTGTTTTGCAACTAATACAGACTGACCTTGGTTTGAGTAAGTAATTTCATTCCATGCTAATCTAATCTCATCTCCAACTCCAGAACCTTCATACATTTCTTTCGGTGCTCTTATTAAAAAATGAGTTGTGGGCGTATTAGGAAATGCATACAAACCAGTGTTTGTATCGATAGCATAATTACCTACTAATAACACAGGCCCTTGCTGTGTAGAATCGCTTTCTATAGATAAAGTTTCAATTGCTTGTGTTGTTGATGCAAAGGGATCAAATAAAATATTATCTAATTCGCCTTGTATATCGACTGTAGCTTGCCAAAGGCTTTGGTTATCTTTTACAATAGATCCTTTTACATAATTTGTAGTTCTATTAAAATTCTGCTCGAATTTTGTTTTAACATTACTAGCATTTGGAGACCCTACAAACAAATATTGTGCATCAGGAGTCAAAGACACACTTGCTCCAAATCTTTCTAACGGATCTGCAAATTCTTCTGGCTCTATAGTTTGTGTTTGTATCCAAGTTGTAGAGTTAGAAGGTCTATTGTAAATATAAACCTTACCATTTTCATAATCAGGTGCTCCGACTGCCAGCGTAGCATTCCTGTTGTCAACACTAATTGCATTACCAAAAGAATGGCCTAAGCCAGTGTTACCATTGTACAATCTTTCCTGAGTAACAAATGATTGATTATTTTTTAGTACTGACCATGCTCCTGTGTTGTCATCATCAATCCATATATAATCATTTTTATCTAAAGTTTTTTGTAAGATTTCATTAGCTTGTATAGGAGTACTAGCTCTAACCTTTACAAATTTAGAAAGTTGTCCGGTAATATTTTCTGTATCTTCTATTGTAGTTGTTGTACTAAATGTAATCTTATTGTTAAGAATTTTTGTAATTACTACAAATTCCTCAAAATTAATTTTATTAAACGATGTAGTAGAAGAAATGTCGCCTACAGCATTAAACTTGTATAAATCAGATATACCTATAACATCATTAACATTCAAATCTGTTACAGTTTTATTGACTGTAACAGTAATTTCGTCGGTTCCTTGTTCTATGTCTGTAATATTATAATCTGAATCTACATGCTTATATACACTCCAAGATCTATCTTCGTTTGCTACCCATACATAATCTCCCTTTCGTATTTGGGAAATAAAGAAATCTGTAATATTAACATACTCTGCTACAATACCTCTAACATCTTGCTGATTTACATAACCGGCATTCTTGATGTATGTGTTTAAAACATTTTTACCAGGGAAAGGAGAATGATCATAATCGTCATTCTTAACATAAGTTTCATATGGCAAAATTCTATAAACTAAATCTTTTGGTTCTGCTGGAAGAGAATTTACTAACTCAATTGGTTGAGGTGTAAGTCTAAATTTAGATTCGTCTAAAATATATTCTACTTCATCAAAACCTTTTGCTGCACCAACTTGCCCATCCTTAATAGCCCATTCTTCATAAAACTCTAAACTATCCTTATCAGCACTACTTAGAACATCAAAAAGTTTTGTTAGTGCGTTTTGTGTGCCTTTATCCTGGATGTATCCTTGATAGAATTTATATTGGCTAACACTATCGTTAACAATATTTTCTAAATAATCTCTTTTTTGATATCCTATCAAGTGCTGGGCTAATTTCTGCTGTTCTACGTCAAAGTTATCGCTATCTAAATCATAGAAATCTGCAAACTGATTAGTTCTATAATCAAAGTTTGCGTATAATCCTGCTTCTGGTTTGTCATCTAATCTAGCCCACTTTGATGCAGTAAAGGTTGCTTCGCCAGGAATTTTATTTTTTGCACTGTAGTAAAACTCTTTGTATTTTACAACATCACCAATAGAATAATCTTGCCAGGCTTCCCATTCGTTTATAATAACATTGTCATATATAAATCCTGGAATATTTAAACTGCCGTCCCATTCGTCTGTTTTGTAGCCTAAAATTTTAATTCGTTCTTGTCTGTATCCTGGTTGTAAATCATAAATTACATCACCAAATACAGTTTTGTTATCTATCAAGCACACATGTTCTGTTTGTACAACAGGCAATCTAACTGCATATATTCCGTCTTCTGTGTTTTTGGGTTTAATTACAAACGTATTAGGTTCTCTACCCAAACTACTAAATTCTTCTACTAACTTTTTACCGTCTGCTTTGAAAAGGGTATAACCATAAAAACTATCAAAAATATTGTCTACAGAAGAATATTCTGTTTGGAACTTTAATTGGTTAGCTGCTGGACTTAGAGTGAGAACGGATCCTTCTGCCCAATTTTGGGTAGTCCAGAATAAAAACTCATTAACACTGTGACGCCAATTAAATACGGTTTTTTCGTTACCTTCAAAATAATCAAAAACAAATCCTATAGATTCTAAATATTCGCCATAACCTAATAAGAAATCAATTACGTCTTGTATTTTTGGAAGCAATGTTCCATAACTTAAGGTCAATACTGTATTTGAAAAGCGTTTTCTTACGAATGCAGTTCTGCCACCTATTAATGGTAAACTCGCAAGTTTGGCAAATTTACTATTATCAAATGTATTACCACTGACATGTGTTTCTTTAACTCTAAAATATGAGCCTTGGTTTTCAACATTTTGTCCTACTGTGTAGGTTTTATTCTCATTCCAAGTCAAATAAGGTTCTGAAATACCTCCAATGTTTATAGAGGGATCATTTTGTGTAGCAATAGACTGGAAGTAATTAAATTCTGCACTTTCTTTGTCATATCCTTTTACCACAAACCCGTCGGCACGTTTTTCGATAATTACACCACTGTATGATACAGTTTGTATAGGAGAACTAGTGTTTAAAAATATTTTATAATTTTCGTCAGGGATAAAAACATTGCCTTGATTAGTAGGTGTTCTACTATCGAGAATTAATTTGAACTTATCTTTGTCTGTAAATCCTCCTAACTTAAATCCTATTTGATTGGTTAGGTTTCGTATGTTGGACTTATAGTCAACATACGATGTAAGAACATCCGAAGACATATAGTTCGCAATATAGTTAGTAAGTCCAGCAGTGTACACTTGTGTAGTGTCTTTGCTAGTATTTGGAAATACAATATTTTTTAAATTGATTCTTTTGTTTGTTTCTTTATAAACAATCTGATCAGCTAAATTTTTAACTTGGCGTATTCTATCAAAGCCTGTAGCAAATGCTTTGCTAGGACAATTAACAACCATAGATGTTAATAAAGCAAATGGAAATTCTGCACTGTTTCTCCATGCAGATTCTGCAGGGGCGCCGTCACCAAACACAAACGTATCATCAATCATTGATGAATCAAATTGAGTAATGTATCCTTTGTCTATAGGTGATAGTAAATTACCAGATGCATCTACAGGTATAACAGATTTTATGCCTGGGCGTTTATATTTTTCTAAAAATACAAGTTTCTTTCCGGGCTCTCTAACTATGCCTGCTTCTATGTCAGACCAAAGTATTTCGTTATTATATGTATACGGCGCAGGACCATAAACGTCTACCCACCAACTAGGCTCAATACTAAATCCTAACATTTCCCATGGATGCGTATGAGGGCGATCTGTATCAAATGCTTCTTTATAAATTTGTCTCCAATAACCAGGTACTGCACTGCCAGTTATGCTTGGTAAGTTTTTATAATTAAATGTGAATTTATTTTCTCTTTCAAAGAAAGTATGTGCAGTATAATCAGTTTCTACAAAGTTGGCCCATTCAAGAAAATCTTTCAACATAGGCTTGTTTGCATCATGTCTTGTAATTTTTGCTTGTCTAAATTCTCCGCTGATAAAATCATGGATGTCAAATAAAGAAGTATCGTACTCAACCTTAATATTGTTGAAAATTCTTCTTTCTAATTCGAAAATTAAATCGTCTCTATAATCATTATACGCAAAAATTCTACTTCCATCATGTCCTTGTATGTAAACTTTTGGATATTCGATGGTTACTGTATCGTTAGCTTCTATAGGAGTTCCAAAGATTACAGCATCTTCATCTACAGATCTATCAATTGTATAATTACTAGTCTGCAATGCACCTTCAATATATACCTTGATCAAATTGTCAGGTATTATTTTATGTAAATCCGTTATAGCAAATCTAGTTTTATTACTGTTTGTAGGTGTATAAGAATTTATATAAGGTTGATATGTATTGTCAATAATAAATTGTGGGACATATTTAGGATATAAACCTAACTTGGTAGGAGTTGGTGGTACATAACTTCCGTTTGTATTTTCATATTCGTAAATATTAATTATGTCATCTACTGCTTTATCAGCGGTAATTACGCAAAATCCATCTGTATTAAAAGTATAGTCTACACCATAGGCAAGTTGCACATTATTTTTGTAAACTAATACAGACTTACGAGTTTGATCTGTTAAATTAAATACCGCTGATAGTGCAAAAAATATTTCATCACTATCTATTACAGTATAGGTATTTTTCTTAACAGCTCCTAATGCTATCATGTCAGAGAAATAAAACGGCATAGTATCTGTTTTATCTCTATTAATAACTTTCATAACTTCGTCAAAGTGTTCTACTACTGGTTTGTCAATGCCTAGATTAGTAATTTCAGTAATAAAAGATCTCTTAAATTTTGCATACTCTCGTCTTGCAAATCTAATAGCATTAACAATATTACTGTCTTTGTCTAATATATGATACAAACTTAAATTTGTTGGAGCACTATGTTGTACAAATCTTCTACCAAATTTTGAAATTGGGCCTATGTCTCTTAGATTTCCTATTCCAGGATAGACTCCAACGAACTCATGTGTGCCTTCTACTATTGTACCCACATGGTCATTTACTTCTCCTAAAGTAAAATCAAGTAAGTTGTCATTATTTGGATTTCGTTCTACGTTAATAGGTAATTCATAAAATCCATTGTCATTCTTTTTTGCAGAGCTTTTTGTTTTGATAATTATTACATCATCTAAATTTAGATCATTATTAAAAACAACATTATAATTGTTTTTTACATTAGTTTGTAAAGTATAATCTACTCCTTCAAAAACTAATGTATTGTTTTTGTATACCCTAATCCATAAGTCTTCTAATAATGCACTATTATCATAAACATCAATTTCAAATCCAACAGTAGTATTGTCAAAAACATACTGTCTGATAACAGGTTGATCGCTATCTGCTTCTGCTTTTTGCCAACCATTAACTGTATCGTAATTTAGTCTGTCAGTATACTTCCACAAATATGCTATATCAGAGTTTTTAGAAAATATCTGATTGTTTAGTGTATATGTAAAACTGTCAGATAATAAATTAAAATCAAATACAATATCTCCAACATTTTCTATGCTTCTATATGATAACGCTATTCCTAATTCTGTATCTGCTGATCCTGTACCTTCTTTATATGAAAATATCTTATTACCACCAAAATTAGAAGCAGGATATACATTTAGATCGCTATAACTATTTCCTTCATCGTCAAACAGGTCAAACAACGGGGGTTGATTAGTTTGAGTTTTATCTTGACATGCTACCCATGATGTACCATTGTAGTAAAAAAGTTTACCTTTATTGTTAACGCCATTTGATACAAGAACTACTTCATTTTCTAAAGGCTGGGTATCACCAACTTCTTTAAGGTAAATTTGTCGTTCCTGAACTAGCTCGCCGCCTACATTATGATTAATAAACTCTACTTCAAAAATTCTGCCATTTACTAAAATATCAGTATCTGCTGTAAACAGAATACGCATACCTTCCGCAATGTCTATACCGTCAACATTATATCCTGTACTGCCTTCTATGATAGAAAATACGTCTGTAGTATAGTCGTCGATAAGATCTACATCTTGTTTTGCTTTAGTGCCAAAATTAAATAATTTTAACTGAGATGCAAATTCTATAATAGGACGTTTTGCTCTAGCTGACTGATCAATTTCTACAGGTTGATTATTTTCAGATGCTGCTGTTTCTATAACAGATTTATGGAACCAGCGATTGTATCTACTCCATAAATTTCCGTCGTTTGCTGACCTGTTTATAATAAAATAATCCTTGTCTGTAGGATAACCAATAGCCCTACTATATGGTAATCTATCAAAACCCTCAGCATCAAATTCTAAAATTATATCATCCGTAAATGCAGAGGGAACATTTAAATCTTTTTCTGATATTAATCGAATAGCAGTGCCTACTCCTTCTACATAATAATCACCAGTAGCATACTTTGCAGGTTCTACATCTCCGATAAAATTAATTTTCATTCCATTAGAAAGAGAAAATCCATTAGATGTTTTATAAAATCTTTTACCTAATATTTCTTCATCGACATTTATAAACGTTGCTTCTTCAATATCTTTTACAATAATAGTTCCGGCAGCATCAATATCATTTGCTGCAACATAATAAATTGTGTCAGGAACATCGTCGCCTAGTATAAAGGTAGAAACACCTTTTTCTAAATTCTGTACATCGACACCGTTCTCAACAAGTATACTACTGCTGTCAAGGTCAAATCCACTTTCTAATGTCCTTTTTGTTTTTATTGTAAACGGAAGATTAGGAGTGTCTATTTCAAATTTATAAGTTTGTCCTCTATATAATGTAAGTGTAGGATTGTTAGTGCCCGGAAATGTTGAAAACAAATAAGTGTTATTGTCCTGGTTGTCCCCAATTTTTACTGTGATAGAACTTTCAACATCTATTGTATTTCCCTTAACACTAATTGATTGAGGACCACTTGGTAGCCAGTAGTATTCTCTAAAATTGATAAATTTATCCCAATCTATATGAGGTTCCCATGCATAATATTCTTGGCTGTTAATTACACTGTGATCAACGTTTTGATTGAAAAAACTTCTTAATTGATTTACGTAATCATTGTAATCTTTATAAAAAGTAACATTACCTAAATCATCCTTAATAATACTTGCAGGCTCTAGTTGATAGTTTTCTCTATCAGAAGAAACATCACCTACATAATTATCTTTAGGATTAAATGCTTTAGATGTTTTGCGACCAACGTATCCATTGATTTTTTCAACTACGCCAGGTTGTATTAATTGATCTAAGGTCGAACTTAAAAATTTAGTATTTGCCTGCGTTCTATAAAAGCGAGGTAAATGATTTTGACTTTTTCTTTTACTATTCCCGTTAACAGGTAGAGCTGATTCGTTTTGATCGTTTTCGAAAGCCATTTTTAGCTATTACCTCCTGATTGGATGCCAACATACGGTGTGGCCGAAGTTGTAACTATACTTCCATCTGCTTTAAGTCTAGATGCAGTTACTCCATCAATTATATCTATATCATCTACAGTTGCACCACTTATAAAAATTTCATCTGCTTCTGATTTTACTTCAAATAAACTACCAAAACTTTGAGTGCTCTGATTAGGTACAACAACAAAGGTAACCAAGTCAGGGGTCAATTCTTGCATAACATATGCACTAAGTTCTGAAAAGTAAAAAGTTTCTCCAAATTCCCAATTTTCTAAAGCAAAAAATTGATTTACTGCTGTAATTACTCTAGATTTAAGATCATTATCATTAATAACCTGATCAGGATTTTTTACAATTTTAAATTTTGCTTGCAAGTCTGTAGGTGCCTTATCGCCAAATAATATTTTATACTTAACTGGATGATAAATCACTTCGTCACTAAGTGATTTTATTTTATTGATATTAATACCATAATTTAAGTAAAGCTCATCTGAACTAGGTGGCAACGGAGTACTAGAAGTAGTACCTTCTAAATATTGTCTAAAATTTGTATCATAATTTCTTGTTAACAAATAAGTGTCAATTATGTTACTAACACTAGGATCTATTCTAGTGTTTGCATCAGCAGCATGCACGTACTGGAATTTTAATCCGTCTCTACCTAATCTTGCTTTGTAATCCTGTACAATAGTAAGTGTTCCTGCGGCTTTGTTTAATCTTTCTATTACATTTGTTTCTATATAATAAAATAGCTGTGCATCTTCGTATGCTGTTAACGACCCGATACTGTCTTTGCTTTCCAATACAATTATACCTAAATCACTTTGTGAGATATAATTGTAATCTTCTACTGCATCAGAAGTTGTTTTTTTCTCTAAGAAAACATACTTGGTTAATGGGTTTGTTGTTTCATCTATAATAACATCAAAAATATCAGGATCATCTACTACTCCGTCATCGTCAGAATCAAAGAAACTAACCTGAATTTTTTTACTGTTAACATATCCTTCTGCGTCTCTGTATTCCTCTACAATTTCCCAAGGATAATCTATAGAAAATGCTTCAGCTGAGTCAGGTTGTTTGTTGATATTAAGTATATTAATTTTATCCTTAATAATTTCTCCTGATCTATTATCATATATTTTGTCGCTGCCGTCGTAGTAGAATCTTATTTCTTTATCGCTTTCAAAAACATATCTACTTGCTCTATATGTGATAGTATACTTTTCGCCATCTGTTTCAAACAACAATAACCAACTAGAGTCTAATTGTTGGTTAGTATTATCCCCTGTCTTACCAATACTAAAATCACCGTTTATATCTAAGTTGTTATTTGTGATAATTCTCCATTCGCCTACATTTGTATCAAAACGTAACCCAAATGTTTTGTAAACAAATGCTTGGTCAATAATTTGTGTTTGCACAGTTGTTTCTAGTGTGGTTGCAAGTCTAGGAATAACCTGTACAAGTTTACTCCCTGTAGGGATAATATCATTAAACACCACTGGTCCGTTGCCGTCATCTCTTAGTACTGTTCCGTCTCCGCCTACCGTAATAACCTTTGTCCATAGATAAGATTTTCCGCCAGGTGGTATTTTTCCATCTGCTGGTATATCTTCCATCATGTTATTATTTGTTGTATCGTAGTATTTTCCTTCAGATGGTAAAAATTTAAGCATGGAACTTGTTCTCACAAGTTTAAGTGTACTTGCTGTAAATGTTCCAAGTTTACTAATTACACCAGATGCATTAGTAAAATATCCTGTAGATAAATTAGTATCTGTTACTACATTTGTCCAGGTATTATTTAGGTCTCCTAGTAAAATTTTAGGAAAACTATTATAATAAAAATTCTTTACTTTTTTATCAGATAAAATTGGATTAATCACATTAACAATAGCTGCTTCGACATCTGTTCTAGTTGCAAAACTAAACGTTTGTTTAGGATTTAAAAATTCTTTGTAAATTATTCCATCGTCTGCAAATAAGTTTGTTTTAGAATATTTTCCTGTAGCATCTGTAAGATCAAAATATCTACTTATTCCGCTTGCTGTCCGATTAACACTTTTTACTTTAACTATTTCTTGGCTTATGCCTAATGGGCCAATTTGGTAATCTTCAGCTGTTACCATTCTATTTTGAGTATAGTATGTAGCAGGAGCATTTGCTTTAATGCTTGCATTGCTTTCACTTACAGTGCTATTATCGACTGTATATTTTAAACTAAAAGTAATTGTAAGGCTTTCGGATTTACCAGTGCGGCTAACGTAAGGAATTCTTACACTAACACCTTTCATATCACTTGGATCTATTACAATTCTTCTATTTTTACTAGTTCTATAGTACACTTTAAAATTACCTTGAGGCAGTGTACCAAATGTACCGTCACTAAAGATTAAACTAACCCTGTCATTTGCTCTAGTTAACACACTATAGATATTTCTTATGTTTTTACTTAAACTATTGTAGATAACATTGTTTCCTTCTACAGCATCAACTTTGTTCCAAAGCTCTTCTTCATTTCCAAAATTATCTAACTTGTAAAGCCAAATATCTGAGTTATTAATGTTAACTGCATCTATAGCAACTACTTGATTAGTACTAGGACTAGAAATATTAAATGTACCTTGGTCTATAGTTCCTTGGCGGAAATGACAGAAAAATCCAGTATTGGAACTAGCGGCGCCTCTGCCATCATCTCTCTGTAGGAAGGCAAAGTTATTGCCAGGAAATGGTGCTTCTTCTTCTATTGCGCCGTCAACAACGTCTGTACTTACAACTTCAAATCTTGTTGTTACACCGTCAATAGTTTTGTTAAATCCGTATACAGGAACATCGCTATTTGTACTGTTAAATCTATATTGATATGTAGGTACTCCGTTTACATTATCTGTTTTTATAGGACGTCCAATCGTGTTATTAACTGGCAATGAAGCATTCATTACTTTAATAAATTGTTCAAACCAATTAGAATTTGCCGGGTCGTTCCATAGTATAGTTTGATTTGCAAGATTAAGATTATTACTGTCCCTAACTTCTTCAGAGGTACTAACACTTTCCATCTTTAATAATCCATTAGCTGCTTGATTACGCTTTGGATTATAAGATAGCATCCTTGCTAGGCGGAGAACACTTTCTCTACGCTCTGCAAGTTCTAAATAGTTTTCTCTAGAATTAAGTTCTGTACGGAAGGCTAAATTCTGACCTAAAAACGCTATCAAATCTATTAATGCAAGATATTCTGAACTTTCAATATAATCATTAAAATCTTCTGGATAATTTTGACGCAGATAATTTATCATAGTTCTGCGTAGATTGTCAAAATCGTAAGATTTGAAATCTGCGTTTCTGTATGACTGATAAATTCTTTTCCAATCTTCAGCTACAAGTAATCTATTTTGTCTGTCTGTTGATGACATGTGCAACTTCCTTTTCCGTACACAGTATTTATTGAAATTGATAAACTGCGTATTTAATTATATAGAGGCAAACCCATTATTTTCATCAAATGTTAGACGCATACTTTCAGAAATATTATACGGTAAAAAAGTAAGTGTAGTGTCTATTAAAATACCACTTTCAAACTGATCAACAATAATTTTGTCTACCTTTACTCTAGGATCACTGTTTACAATTTGTGTAACATTTTGTACAATAGCATCTTTTAAATTATCTGTAAGTGGGTCAAAAAGTACGTCCCAAATAATAGTACCAAACTCGGGGTTTGATAATAACTCTCCTTGACGTACATGGAAGTTATTAATTATGTCCTGTTTTATGAGTGCTAAATCATACAAAACGTAACTTGTCGCTTCAGGATCAACTGTACTGAATCCTCTATAGGTTTTAGCGCCAATACCATAATCAGGTTTGACGTTTGGACTAACTGTTATCTCTTTGTATATTTTCTTTTCTTGCGAACTCATACTATATTTAACCTCTTAATCCGTCATCTGGTCCACTTGTTACAGTGGCTTTGTCAGGATTTTTTGTTGTAGAAGAACTAGTACTTGGAGTGGAACTGCCACTTTCGCCGTTTTGTTGTTCTGTTTCCATAGGCGGACATTGCTCAAATGTATCTGGAACATTTTGCTGCCCAGCGTCTGTGGGAGTTTCTTTTGCTGTAGTTCCAATTAACTCGCCTTCTTTATTGACAGGAGGCGCTGTTGTTTCTGGTATATTATCCGTTTCTGTTAGTTCCGGAGTATGAGCTGCTGGGTTTAAGTTTTCAGAACCTTGCCATCCTCCTCCTTCAGGAACACGAGTAGGACTTGGTGCAGCACCAGCCCCTTGTGCTGTAGGACCATTAAAGTGTACTGGATCTGAAGTGACAAATACTCCGCTTGCAGTTATATTTGTAGATCCTCCAGTGGTTATTTTTCCGTTGGCGGCTACTTTTAAGTTAAAGTCTGCTCCGCTTTCTTGCATTATGTTAGTACCCGACTTCATGTTTATAGCACTGCCGGCTTCCATAGTAATATTTCTATCTGCTTTTAAATTAATATCTGTCATAGAATGTATACTTACGCTATCTTTTGAAAAAATATCTATTTTACCGTTAGAAGTAAATTCTATGTAAGTACCATTTGCATGTTGTATATAAATTAGGTCTTCCGAATTATGGAGCAGTACCTGATGTCCTGTTCTTGTTCTTAAACGTATAAGTTCGTTTGCAGGATATTCTGACAATCCTCCTTGATCTAAACTTGCATATGCACTAGGTCCTTCATTTGGTTTACTAGTACGGAATAGATTAGGATCGCCATCATCCATTACAAAAGTGCTTCCTCCTAACCTATTAAAAGGTACTTGTATTTGTCCTGATTCGTCTCCATACGAAGTTCTTGGTGCGCCATCCCTTCTGTCTGCAGGGCCAGGAGTACTCAATCCAAAAACCATACTCGGAGTTTCACGTCTAGCACTAGAACTTGTGTGACCTCTAACCGTATCTCCCATTAGCCCGGATCTTTCTAAGGCTGCACATGCCTCTGCATCACAGGGTTTAATAAATTGAGTAGGGTTGTTTTTTTCTCCGGTCTCTGTTCTTTTGTTATACTCAACAACAGGCCTAGGCTCTCCAGGGTTTTCATCATTAAAACCTGTACTAGCTCTACCAGGAGTCATAAAGTTCATATATTGGTCTTGTACACATCCTATCCAAAAACCTTTACCCCTATTACCTTCTGCAAAGATTACTAATACCGTTGTGTCAACATCTGGTGGGACTGCCCAAAAACCATAACTGTTTTGACTGTGCTGACTGCCTTCGTTTTCGCTTACGCCTTTAAAAGGAGTTATTCCGTAAAACGGACTAAGGTAACTAACTGTTACAGTTTGTCCAGTTGCTTCTGTAGAGTTACCTTCTTGATTGTGCCTAAGTAATTCTACTTCTAACTGTCCCATATATTCGCCGTCAAGATGATTTTTTACTTTGGCTAAAAACGGTCCAGAACCTTCAATCTTTTCTACTGATTCATCTGATTTTCTTGTTTCAGTTGCCATAGATTATTCCTTATCCAAACTCGCCGCTGCGTCTAAAACCAAAACCGTTATTATCATTTGTAGTGTCAAACTCGCCGCCTTGAGCATTTCCAAATCCATTATTTGTATTAGGTCGTTGCTGCGGTCTTGGAGATGTCCTAGGTGCAGAAGATCTAGACGGAGATGCAGTTGATTGTCCACCTGTGCCATTTTGGCTTGACCCTTGTGTACCTCCTTGAGATGCTTCAGGGGTAGGTGTAATTTGATTTTCTGGTTCTGCTTGTTGTACTGCACCGCCAGGTCCGTCAACTGGTGGTGTATTTGTTTCTAGATCTTGGTTTTTACGTCTAATCATATCTAAGGTTTGTGTAAACTCACCTTGATTAAATGAGTGTTTACACATTAAAACCTTATATACACCGCTAAACTGTCTTACAGGAATAGCACCAAAACCAGGAAATTCCATAAACCCGTCTGGTCCGTAATCCAATGGAGTTCTAAAATTTAATCTTATGTCAACTTCGCTATCTTCATACGACATACTTCCATCACTCAACATATTTAAAAGACCTCCCAAAGAAGGACTGCTATAATTGCCCATTCCGCTGTCTGCTAAGAAATAAGGATCTCCATGTATTGTAAGGTCGACTTGAAATAAATCTGTTGGACTGTTTATCAATGCCTCATTAAAGTTCATGGCAATTATATTTTCAGGAAATAACGGAAGTCCGCCAATGTCTGTAATATTTCTACTAGGAACATTTGACTTCAATCTACCAGCTTGTGGCAATGCTTCCGAATTTCCTTCAGGTCTTCCTGTGGTAGATCTTGTATTTCCTGATGCAAGTTCGTCAGCACCTGCTGTTTTACTATCTGATGATGCTTGTCCTGAATCTCCGTTTATACCTGTAAAGAATGCAAAGTCAAATTTAATATCAAAATCAACAATGTCTTTGTTTTTTCCTGTGTAGATATAATTATACTCTTTAACACATTGTCTTTTTAATTGTTCTATTCCCGGACTTACTTCTGTAGGTGTTTGGAAATTACTTCTATGTACCTTGTACGGAAGCACTCTATAGACAAATATTTTAGGAACTTCACCTGTTCGTTGTTCTTGTCTTTGTTCTGGAGCCAAGTAAACTTGAGAATCTATTCTAAACCAAGGAACCATGCCGTTTTCATCTGGTTCTGCTCTTACAACATTTCTTCCGAATTCACTTGCAATTATGACACCTTCTATTATGTCTTGCACACGCTTTCCGGTGGATACTGACATTGTTCTTACATCGTTTGATCTCTGCACCCTACATCTGTCTACTTCCCCAGGAACTGTTTCAGATTCTGCATTGCCCGCTCTTGACATAGGCTGCCGGCCACCGTCTAAATTAGAGCTTACAAGCGATGCCTTTCCTATGTCGTTCAGATTCTCTTCGTCTTCTACAAACTCTCGGATTTGCTCTCCTAACTGCGATCTTTCTACAGAAACACCTTGTACATTTTTAATACCTGGCTCAAAGTTTGCAGGTAGTTTTCCATTCTCTATTCCTGTAATACTTGCAAAGAGTTCTTGTAGATCTTCTTGATTTAATTCGCGCATACCATCTGAAGAACTACTTCTACTAGTTTGTGTAGTAGCACCTTCGTTATTACTAACAGGCCCAAAATCTGATGCACCGTCACTTTCAGAACTTTCAGGGAAAATAATGATATAGTTATTAGCTGCATCATTCTGCTTTGCATCTACAAGTGCTAATTCTCTATTGTTAAGCATTACTGTTAAACTTTCCGCGCCTGTTTGCAAAATTTCAGCAACAGTTCTGCCTTTAATTTGCACATCAGTATGTGTTGATTGATTTTGATCACTTAGTGCAGTTTCATTGTAAGGAATGGCTTGGCAAGAATATTTGCTTCCTTCTTCGTCAACTGTAAATCTTACGTCAACAAACTTTATAGGATATACCCTTCTAGCTCTTCTTGCATTTACAGGACGTCCAAAATCATCCCAACCTTTAAATTGTATCGTCAAACAATAAGGTGCTTCTAAATAATTTACGTACCCTGCGGTTACCGCAGCAACATTAAGGGCTTGCAAAAAGTTACCCATACTATAAGGCTCTAATATATCAAATGTCATACCAGTAGCATTTGTAAGTCTTGTTGGTGTTGTTGGAGTAATAATAGAGTCTATCTGTAAATTATCTATAAAATATTCTGTTTTGCCGCCTGTTTCTACGCTTATTCTAGATCCTCTTAGTGGGCCGCCGCCAGACCTACATATCGTTATCATAGGTTCTCGCTGCCTGTAAGTAAATGCAGGAAAATTAACTTCAAACGGTGTTAAACAACTTAATGTAATAATATAATTATAACTTGCAAATTGATCTAATTCGTTAGCTACTGTACCTTGACCGTTTAATGAGAGACCTAGTGCTGACAGCAAAGTACCCCCTATGCCGGGAATTCCTCCCACTAAACCAGATATAAAATTTTGTCCTGCTCCTCTTGCAAGGTTACCTATTGTATCAGATATACTTTGTCCTGTTAACCCATTTAAACTATTTGCTAGATCTACTGTTGCACCTGTAATCTGTGAGGTAGCACCTGTTACTGCACTAGCAACACTATCTACACTGATATTTGCACTATTAGCAGTGTTATTTGCTATTGTTGATGCTGCTTCTGAAGCTCTATCTTCTATGCTTCTGCCAGCTGCTCTTAACCTTTCCGCAAAATTCTGAGCTTTAAATGCCATTTTATAATCCGAGTACTCTTGTTAATTGTTCGCCTTTAGGCAAATAAATTTGTATTCCTGCTTCTAAATCATAAACAGGATCTTTAATAATATCCATATTACGTTGTGCAAAAACCCACCAAAGGTTTTTGTCTCCATAAAGGTCATATGCTAGTAGGTCAGGACGGTGGGTATATTGTACTTCAACTGTATACAGCACATCGTCTGATTCTGCTGGAACTGGTCTAATATTTAGAATTCCTAAATATTGATTTTGTACATATTGAGTTTTGTAATATGGACTACTAGAATTATAATTTGCCATTAAATAAATCCTACTCCATTACTATTTGCATACCCACCAGCTATAAACTTATCTAAACTAAATGTATGTACTGCTCGTCTGCTGTATGTTGGCTGTACATTTACAAATATTTGTGATCTTGTAGGCACGTATGTTCCTTGTGGGCCTACATTAGGTACATGTATGTAGTCAACATCATTAGGCAATTCAACTGAAAACTGAGCTACTACTACAGGTACATTTTTAAACACAAAGTCTCCATAACCATTTAGTCTCACTACAGGAGGAGGAGACCCTTGATGACTTGTATTACCATATGCCATTTTAGTAACAGCTCTTAGATAGTGTACGGCTGCAATCCAATATATTCCTTCATCTGCATTTTCTACTGTAAAGTCTCCTGTTATAGTAATAGCCTGTACTTGACTATGTTGGTATACCGGAAAAGGATAATTACTATGTGTAGGCTGCATAGAACCATAATTTGCAGAATGGTTAATCTGTATTGAGGGCGTGTAAGGCCAAATTAAGCCGTTTGTTTCGGCTAATTTTGAACCAAGAGGTCCAGGTAAATTGAAATTAGGTGGAATTGATAATCTCACTCTCCAATCATCGACTCCTTCAGATCCCCACGACCCTTCTAAGAACCCGCCGCCATTTGGCATGCCAAATAACGGTAAGTTAACACCTCTTAGCAACCTACCAAAGCCAGTTGCATCTACAACTTCTTCTACCACAGCTCTACCAAAATCACCAGCAACTCTTTCTCCAAAATTGACTGCTGATCCGACAAGGTTGCTAATCGATTCTCTTGGACTAATAGAATTGCGAGCTTGTGACTGGGTGCTAGATGATGATCTACGTGTTCCTGATAAAACAGGATTGCCACTGCTATCTGTTACAGGATTACCTCTACTGTCTACAACTGCCATTTTTTTGTCTCCTTATACATTATTTAGTTGACAAAATTATCTACGTATATTATAATAGTTAAAATTTGGAGTAAAAATGAGAAAATTAAATTACCTAAACAACAAAGATATTTTAAAAGAAATACATAAATCTAAAAGTACATTTTGTAGCTATGTAGACCCCGACTATGCTCAATTTGATATAATTTTACCTAGTATAGAAAAAATTAATATTAGGACAATTGCAGAGGCAAAGCGTAACAAAGCAAAGCGTTTACAACAAGAAGATTTTGAACAACGAAAATCTGCAGGTGAAAAAGTTAAACTTATAGAGTGTGAAATAGATTATAGAAAGATTACTAAAGAAGAACTAATTTTTCGTATTATGATGTTTGATCATATACCAGAAGAACCTGGACGTAAAAAGAATCCAAAAACAATTGCAGATACAAAAGTTAAGTTAAATTTTCCACCGTTTCAACATTTTAAATTTGACGACGATGGTAACTTACAATGTGTAGGTAAAAGTCACTGGCAAGGCGGTATGGAAAACGGATTTTTTAGTTTAGATCACGGAAGGGCAACTAATAAACTTGCAATGATGTGGATGAAACTTGTAGACAGATATGCTACAAGAGGCAATGTAAGAGGATATACATATAATGACGAAATGAAAGGACAAGCAATACTGCAACTTTCACAGATTGGTTTGCAATTTGATGAAAGCAAATCTAATAACCCGTTTGCATACTACACAGCCGCTGTCACTAACTCATTTGTACGTGTTATCAATATTGAAAAACGCAATCAAAACATCAGAGATGATATACTCGAACAAAACGGATTAAATCCTAGCTATACAAGACAACATGCCGGAGAATGGGAAGCTTCTCAAAAAAGAGAGGCAGAAATGTCAAAAAAATCAGTTGACTAGCATCAAAAAACCTGTTATTATTGTACAGTAAGAATAGAGGTAAAATATCTTGTTTAGGAAAGCAGCAGTATTCACTGACATACATTTTGGTTTAAAAGGCAACAGTCGTATACACAACGAAGATTGTGAAGAATTTGTAGATTGGTTTATCGAGCAAGCACAAGCAAATGGTTGCGAAACTGGTATCTTTTGTGGTGACTGGCATCACAATCGTAACAGTCTTAACCTTACTACTATGGATGCAACTATTCGTAGCCTTGAAAAACTAGGTAAAGCATTTGACAAGTTTTATATGTTTGTCGGAAATCACGATTTGTACTACAAAGACAAACGTGATGTAACGTCTACAGAATTTGCAAGACATATTCCTGGCATTACCGTTGTAGACAAGTTTACCGAAATTGACGATGTAGCACTTGTTCCTTGGTTAGTAGGCGACGAATGGAAAAAGATACAAAAATGTAAGGCCAAATACATGTTTGGTCATTTCGAACTTCCCCATTTTTATATGAATGCTATGGTGCAAATGCCCGAACACGGAGATTTGCGTGTAGAACATTTTAAACATCAAGAATATGTATTTTCAGGACATTTTCACAAACGTCAAGTACAAGGTAAGATACACTACATAGGTAACGCATTTCCTCACAACTATGCAGATGCATGGGACGACGAACGTGGTATGATGATTCTTGATAGAGAAAATAATGCAGAGCCAGAATATATCAACTGGTGGAACTGTCCAAAGTATCGCACAACTTCATTAAGCAAGTTGCTAGATCCAGACGCTGACATAATTAAACCTAAGATGTATTTGCGTGTTACTATTGATGTTCCTATAAGCTACGAAGAAGCACAGTTTATCAAAGAAAATTATATAGGGCAACACAACTGTAGAGAAATAAGTCTCATACCACAAAAACAAATTGAAGAGATTACAACAGAATTAGACATACAACAATTTGAAAGTGTAGATCAAATTGTTGCAGGAGAAATTTCTGCATTAGATACAGACAACTTTGATAAAAAGATGCTATTGGACATTTATAACGAGCTATGATAAAAATAAAAGATTTAACAGTAAAAAACTTTATGAGTGTGGGTAATCAAACTCAAGCGGTTGATTTTAACCGAGAGCAACTCACACTCGTGCTTGGTGAAAATCTCGATCAAGGAGGTGACGATTCTGGCTCACGAAACGGTACAGGCAAAACAACCATAATCAATGCATTATCTTACGCACTGTACGGCCAAGCACTGACCAACATCAAGCGGAATAATCTTATCAATAAGACAAATTCTAAAGGTATGTTGGTCACCCTACACTTTGAAAAAGACGGACAGGATTATAGGATTGAGCGAGGTCGTTCTCCTAACATCTTAAAGTTTTATATCAATGATCAAGAACAAGAAATGACAGACGAAAGTCAAGGCGATAGTCGTAAAACTCAGGAATATATTAACAACTTGCTTGATATGAGTCACGATATGTTTAAGCACATTGTTGCACTAAACACATATACAGAACCTTTTTTAAATCTTAGAGCTAATGATCAAAGAGGTATTATCGAACAGCTTCTTGGTATTACTATATTAACAGAAAAAGCAGAAACACTAAAAGAGCAAATACGTGTTACAAAAGAAGCAATCACAGAAGAAACACATAAAATAAATGCTATTCAAAGTGCTAATGAAAAAATTAAAGAAAGTATTAATACTCTTGAAGGTAGACAACGTGCATGGCAATCCAAACAAAAACAAGATTGCGAAAAATTATCTCAAGGTATTTCTCAGTTAGAAAAACTAGACATCGAAATAGAGCTAGAAACACACGAAAAATTACAAAATTGGAACGAATTAAATGCAGCAATTTTGGCTCTTAATAAAGAAAAAAGCACATTAGACTCTGCACTGTTACGTGCTGATAAGAGCGTTGAAAAAGCCAAAAAAGACATCGTAAATCTTGAAGATGCAACTTGTTATACTTGTGGACAAGCACTGCATGACGACAAAAAAGCAGAAATTGAGTTAAGAAAAACAAAAGAACTTAACGATGCAATGGCTTATCAAACAGAAGTTGCTGAAAAATTAAAAGATGTACTTAAAGGTTTAGAAGATATAGGCGAAATTAATGGAAAACCTACAACTTTTTATGAAACTGCAAAAGAAGCATACGAACATAGACAAAATGTTGACAGTTTAAAACAAACGCTTCAAACTAAACAAGTTGAAAAAGACCCATATCAAGAGCAAATAGACGACTTAACTAGTACCGCAATACAAGATATTGACTGGGGACCTGTTAACAATCTTACAAGTTTCAAAGAGCATCAAGAATTCTTGTTAAAACTGCTTACAAATAAAGATAGTTTTATTCGCAAAAAGATTATTGACCAAAATTTAGCATATCTAAACAATAGACTAACTTATTATCTTGATAAACTAGGTTTACCACATCAAGTTGTGTTTCAGAATGATCTAAATGTTGAAATTACACAACTAGGACAAGACTTAGATTTTGATAATCTGTCAAGAGGCGAACGAAATAGGCTAATACTAGGCATGAGCTTTGCATTCCGTGATGTTTGGGAAAGTTTGTATCAAAACATTAATCTATTGTTTATCGACGAGCTTATTGACAGTGGCATGGATACCGCAGGAGTAGAAAATGCCTTAGGAGTTTTGAAAAAGATGGGCAGAGAGCGTGATAAAAACGTTTACCTTATTAGCCACAAAGACGAATTAGTAGGTAGAGTAAACCATGTTCTTAAAGTTGTAAAGGAGAATGGGTTTACGTCATACGCTAATGACATAGACATTTTAGAACAATGATTGACGACGATATACATGACAAATTAACAAAAGCATACATGCAGTATTTTAAGGCAAACGAAAAGTTTGAAGCAAGAAATAGTGTAAGAACGCATAGAGAAGCAAGGCGATGGTTAAGAGAAATACGTAGTCTTGCTAAAATTCGCATGGAAGAAATACACGAAAAGCATCAAACCAAAAAAGATACAGAAAATAACTAGGCATCTATAAGTAAGTTCATGCAATGGACTTATGAAGGCAAAACAATTGACACAATACCAGACGAGTATGAAGGCTTTGTTTATCTCATAACCAATCTTACCACTGGGCAAAAATACGTAGGCAAGAAACTAGCAAAGTTTAAAACAACCAAGCCACCACTAAAAGGCAAGAAAAACAAACGCAGAGGCTACAAAGAATCAGACTGGCGCGACTATTGGGGATCGTCAGACAGATTACAAGCAGACGTAGACAAACTAGGCCCAGAAAACTTCACAAGAGAAATACTATACCTATGCAAAGGCCGTGGAGAAATGTCCTACATAGAGGCAAGAGAACAGTTTGACCGCCGTGTATTAGAGAGAGATGATTATTACAACGGTATTATTAATGTTAGAGTTGGCGGTTCAGACAAACTACGACAGGCATTGCTAGAACATAGCATCAAGGCAAAACAATCCAACACATAAGGTTGGCGGGCCAGTTTAGAAATACCGCTGTGGAAAAAGCTAGGGTGATACCTGCACACGTAACATATTGATCGACGCACCAGAGTGCGGAGCCATCAAAAGAATTGGGCTACTGGTTGGTATAGATAGATTGTTGGCTGTCGAAAAACTGCACATTGTACATAAAAACCGTATGCACAGGAACGAAGCAACGGGTAAAAGTATAGTGTACAAGCTATAAATCCATTTTATAGTTTATGCACTATATTTTGATGTCGACGTAGGTTGGGAAAGGTCAGAGCCCATTGTACAGCAGAAAACACCTACTTCCAATGTCTCGGCTGTGACGAACTCACATGAAGCTCTTGATTGGATGGAACCGTAAACAGGTTCCGTCTGACTGAAACAATCTACATGAAACTTAAACATTAACACTTCGTGTTAATGTGTTTTCTTCAAATATAAATTATATCATACAAACGAAGTGTATAGTTTGAGCGATAGCGAAAACTTGTTTCGTGAAACGAAACACATAAATATACTATAATGTTTGGAGAAATAGATGTTAGTAAGTCAAATTTTATCTGAGTCACTTAGTACAACACTAGGTATAGATGTAGGCGATACCGTGACCTTAAGAAGTGGTGTTGTTTGGGAATGGAAAGGTGCAAAATGGGTAATAACAGACACTGGAAGAAATTCCAGTGCTAATATGAATAGATTTGCTAATGAAGCTGAAATGGAAACACTTACTAATAGAGCTCGTAGACAAAAAGGTTTACCTCCATTGGAATTTGATAACGGAAGACCTGTTTTAGATCGAGATGGTAGACCTAGACTGAGGGGCGAAACAAGACCATCTAGTGGCGGTAGACGCGAACCAACTTTAAGAAGAGGTATCGATGACATAACCGTAGATCCTTCAGATAGACCTGGATTTGTTGGCCAAACTAGAACAAGACCTTCATCTCAAAACAGAAATCCTGTACCATCACCGGGTGGACGTAAACTTGCTGCTTGGATGAAAACTGGTTTAGCTGGCTGGCTTGGCAGCAAAGTAGGACCAATAGGCGTATTAGTATCTACAGGATTAACTATATTAGAAGCAGAAGAACAAATGGATAATTATTTGCGTGTTGCTTCTTTAGAAATTGACCGTCAGCTTGCAGCAGGTGTGCAGCCCGATGATCTCCAAATTACACCTAAAATGACAGAACAGTATGAGTTAGTAACAGAACTTATGGCCACTGCGGCACTTAAAACAATTACAGCTGGAGTTTTAGGTTACGCAGGAGGCAGAGCAATAGGCGCTGCTGCAAGTGCTGCAATTATTTTTCTTTTTGGTAGTAACTTTCTTGGCTGGCTAGCAGCACTTGTAGGCGGGGGATTACTTGCTTTTTACGGCACAGAAGGTTTAGAATGGGCGCTAAAAAGAGTAGGCGCAGTAGAAGTTGTTACTAACGGTATAAGGTATGCATTTCCGGAACAGAACGCACAAGGTGTACCAATGTTTGCAAATCTAATGATGGAAGTAAACGAATTTCAAGATCACTTTAATATCATTCCGGGCGATGACCCAACTACACTCGGCGCAGACAGTGGTGTAGAACAAGAATCTATTAGTGAGGCAACTATTACAAAACAAGATGTAGAAGATAATCTAAAAGAATTAATCAAATCAGACGAAGATCTTATGCAAATGTTCCGCAAAGGCAAGGAAAAACTTAAAGCAAGGGCATCCTAGCTTTTTCGGTCATTTCGATATTTTCTTTGATTATGTTGTTAAAGATTTCGATGTCTTCATGACTTATATTAAACATTAAATCTTCATACGTTACACTACCTCGCATGTACCAACCTATTCTATAGCGTTGATCTTTGATGCGTTTAACGTCATTGTCAAGTTGTTTAGAATATTCAATTATATCAGAGTCCGAGAGCGTAAGAATTTTAAACCGAAAAAATTTGCGTAATCCATATCGATTTTTGTTTCATAATCTTTTTCGCACTCTTCTGCTGCACATTTAAGTTGTATATTAGGAACATTCCATCTTGCACTAAGATCAAAAATTCCTTCTTTGAGTCTATTGTAAAATACTGCTTCGTTGTTTACAATAAAATCAGTTATTTCCTGTGTGTCTTCTTCGACTTCTCCATTGGACATAACGTTTGCAATATAACTAATTGCTAATCTAATGTTTAGTTCGTTAGACTTAATGTAAACATCGTTTTGCATATCTGTTTTTTTCTTTGGATCTAAGTCTTTGTTTGCTGCAATTTGTACTAAAGTTCTTTCAAATTGATAGTTTTGCATTGCAAAATCTGTTAACTGCCTATATGTAATGGGTTTTAAATTAAATGTATAATCTTCAATTTCAAATTGATAGTCTGTTTGATACTGCGAATATCCATCTAACATATTTGTTAAACTTAGCACACTTTCATTTTCTTCATTACAATGCGGACAACTTGACTGTATAGGTAATTCGTCACCATATGTAGCAATACGAATAGCAATTAAAATATAATCAATATCAAAACCAACTATTTTCCATGGATCAAGTATTGCAGGTACACAACTTTGTACAACCCTAACAGTTGCTTCTCCTGTAAACAATGCATCTGGAGTTTTAAACATTATTTCGTCCATTGCATTCATACCATAAACTGGTATCTGAGTGTATTGCTGATCTTTTATTACTGTATCGTCATAATATTTTCCACCGCTAGGTAGGTCAATAAATAACTTTGGTTGTCGCTGACGACTTTGAAGAAAACTGCTCATATATTTTTTCCGATAAATACTTTGTACATGTATTTATTAAAAATTAAATGCGCACTTTATTATTTGGAATATTGAATGGCAGACGGCGATCCTATACAATTAACAGACGCACAATTTCAACAATTGTTGCGAGCAGCTAATAGAGGTAGTTCTACTCCTTCTCCGAGTAGGCAAAATTCTGGCGGATTTGGTTTGCAACAAGCATCAGATGGTGCTAAAGGATTAGCAGGAGCATTTGGTGATGCTGCTGGTTTTATAACTAGAGGTGGCGGAACTGTAGGCCAACTTTTTGGTGATATAGGAAGTTTAGGCGGCAGGCTTCCTGGATTTTTAGGCGATTCTATAGAGGGTTTAGCAGGATTAGCAGGAGTTGGCGTAGGGTTTTTAGAAGAAACCAATGCAACATTTCAAAATTTATCTAAAGTAGGTGCCGGGTTTAATGGTGATTTAGGTGCATTACGTGCAGGCGCCGCACAAACAAGGCTTCCTCTAGATCAATTTGCTAACTTAGTAGGAAGAAATGCACAAGCATTAGCAGGATTAGGAAGCAGTGTAAACCAAGGTGCTAGACGATTTACAGAACTTTCAAGAGCAATGTTTGAAGATGGGCAAACAATAGAAGGGATGATGAACCTAGGTTATACATTAGAAGAGGCTAATGCTGCCCTTATAGATAATGCAGAGTTACTAGGTCGTCAAAGAATGCTCCAAGGCATGAGCGATCAGCAAGTTGCACAAGCAACATTACAAATGGCCAAAGACATGGCAGTTGTAGCAGATTTAACAGGCAAAAGTGCAGAAGAACAGAGACAATCACTTTTAGATGCTCAAAGAGATGGTAAAAATATTGCTGCTTTAAGACAACTTGAAGCACAAGGTATCACAAATGCTCAAGAAGCATTTAATCAGTCTATGACAGGATTATCCGAATTAGGTCCAGCAGCACAAGCATTTTATCAAGACATACTTCAAGTAGGCGGTCCAGTAAGTGATTTAACTAAAAACTTTGAAGCTATGAACCCTGCTACTGCCCGACAAATTAGAATGATTGCTAATACTACGTCTGCTCAAATGAGCGATGCAGAAAAAAGAGCACGGATACAACAACTATTAGCTACAGCCTCAGGTAATGCCTCAAGAGAATTTGTTAGCAGTACTAACCTTGCAGCAGCAAGAATGGCTGGAGCAGGTTCAACAGCAGGACAATTCCAAGCTGATTTATTATCATCTACAGAAAGTTTTCAGCGTAGTGTAGAAAGTTTTCAATCAGAATTACAAAGAGAAGAAAATGAAGCTGCTGCTAGAGAAGGTAGAAGAGCTAGAATAATATCTAGATCAGAAGCAGCTGAAGTAAGAAGGGCAAGAGCTGTAGAAGAAGCAAACGCTAGATCAAGTGGAGATGCCGACGGTCAAACTATTAGCAGAGAGCTAAACCGTACTACTATTGCATTAGCAAATGCTTCCGCAACTGCAATGGAAAGAATTGGTGCTAATCTAAGTGCAAATACAAGATTAGCAGATACTGTTTCAACAGCACTTGGCGGAATACAAACTGGAGCATCTGTTATTGGTGGCACATCAGCAGGCATCATCGATCAAGCGATGACCCCAGGAGACAAAGCACAATTAGAAACAAATCAGTTTAGAGAATTGTTCGAACCAATTACAACCTCCGCTGGATTATTAACTCGAGTAGGTAATCTAGGGGAACTTGGAGATGCTTTAAGAGAAAATTTTGGAGGATTTAGAGCAGATGGTGGACCAATTGATGCTAAAAAGTTTTACGCAATTGGCGAAGAAGGACCAGAATTATTTGCTCCTGGACTAGATGGAAATGTTTTGTCAAATGAAATTTTTAGTCAATTTGCAAACTTTCCTATAGATGATATTGCAAATCAATTAGCAGGGACAGGTATGCCCATGACTGATGCTGCAAAAAATCTAATGGCAACTATTCCTAACATGATGAAAAAAATAAGTTCATCTGATCTTGGATCAGTTGGAAATGAAATAACTCCTATGATTAATGATATGCTTGCACAAATGAACAATACAACAAATAATTCTAATCAACAACAAAGTCAATCGATGTTAAAACCTAATCAAAGAATGGAAGAATTACTTGACAATCTTAACCAATTGATGTTACAATTAGTAAGAATAAATACACAACAGACTAGAATAGGTAAAGATCAAATTAGTGCTGTTAGAGGAGCAGGCAATTTAATGGCCGGAGTACGGAGTAGAGCATGAGTTGGAAAAAATATTTCACACCAGTACCAACAGGTGATAATCCCAATGGAGCATACTCTCCTTTGAGTTACAGAAATACACAAAATGCAGGACCTGCTAGAACTAATTATTCCTCTTATTTGCCAGATGTATATGTAGGTTCTCCTAATCGTGTAGAACGTTATGGGCAGTATAATACTATGGATTTAGATTCTGAAGTTAATGCTGCACTAGATATACTTGCTGAGTTTTGCACTCAAAAAGGAAAAAACAACACCAGCTTTGATTTTCAATACAACAAAAATGCAACAAATAGCGAAATAAAAATTCTTGGTCAATATTTAAAACAATGGTGCAAAATTAATAATTTTGAAACTAGAATGTTTAGAATATTTAGAAATGTTTTTAAATATGGTGATGAATTCTTTTTAAGAGATCCAGAAACAAAAAAGTTGTTTCATGTTGATCCGGCAAAGGTTACTCGTATTATTGTAAATGAAAGCGAAGGTAAACAACCAGAACAATACATTATAAAAGATGTAAATTTAAACTTTAAAGAAATGGTTGCTACAACTCCACACATTACAAACGGAAACATTACAGGTGCAGGAGCACCAGGAAGCACAGGATATTTTAGAGGAAGTGGCCAAGGAATGGTTGGCAATTCGCCTCAACAATCTGGTTCTAGATTTAGTATAGAAGAAACAGAAGTTGCTATTGATGCAGAACATGTAGTACATTTAAGTTTATCAGAAGGATTAGACAACAATTATCCTTTTGGTAACAGTTTATTAGAAACTATTTTTAAGGTTTACAAGCAGAAGGAACTGCTTGAGGATGCGATTATTATCTATCGTGTCCAACGTGCGCCAGAGCGCAGAGTATTCTACGTTGATGTGGGCAACATGCCATCACACCTTGCTATGCAGTTTGTGGAGCGTGTTAAAACGGAAATACATCAAAGACGTATCCCATCGCAGACAGGCGGAGGTACAAATGTTATAGACAGTTCTTACAATCCTCTGTCAATCAACGAAGACTACTTCTTTCCACAAACTGCTGAGGGTAGAGGATCAAAAGTTGAAACATTACCTGGCGGAACTAACTTAGGAGAGATTGATGATTTACGCTACTTTACTAATAAGCTCGTACGCGGCTTGCGAATTCCTTCCTCTTATCTTCCTACAGGTGCAGATGATGGAGCAACATCCTACAATGACGGACGAGTTGGTACTGCATACATACAGGAACTAAGATTTAATACTTACTGTGAAAGATTGCAAGGCCTAATTGTAGAAGAATTTAATCAAGAATTTAAACGCTTCTTGCTTGAAAAAGGTGTAAACATTGATACTAACATGTTTGACCTTAAGTTTGTGCCTCCACAAAATTTTGCAAGTTACAGACAAGCAGAACTAGATAACAGTCGTGTACCTACATATACCCAAATGAGTGCTATACCTTATATTTCAAATCGTTTTGCTCTTAGTCGGTTCTTAGGATTAACCGCAGAAGAGATTGCAGAAAACGAAAGATTGTGGCGTGAAGAAAATGATGAAATGTTGGGACAGACAGCAGCAGATCCTGCGGGAGAAATGCGCAGTGTAGGTATTAGTAGTGCAGGCATTAGTGCAGATTTAGATGGCGGTGAAGATTTACTAACAGGCGATGAAGAACCAGAAGTTGGCGGCGACACTGCACCGCCAGAAACATCAACAGGTACTGACTTAGGAGGTACGCCAGCAGGCGCTCCAACTGAGCAAACGATATAAATACTAACATGATACTACGAGAATTATTTTATTTTGATAAAGAAACTTTAGAGCCTACTGAGGATAACAGCTATGATCCTACGTATGATGATAGTATCTTGAACTTTGACGACACACGTAAAACAAGATTAACACTGCGTCAAATTAACCGTGCAAGGAAAGCAAGTGAGCTACATAATGTTGAGAAGTCTAAAGAATTAGACTTTATCAGACAGATGTATGGAATAGCAGCACAAGCAGCCGCTGCCGGGGTATAATGGCAAAAATTGACAAGTCTAAACTTACAAAAGAGGAATGGAAAATTCTTCGGGATCGCAGACGTCTTGAAAAAGAGGCTGCACAGTTCCAAAAAGAAAATCAAAAAATAATATCTAATTCTGTTAAAGAAGAAAATCATATATCTGTAAAAGGTAACACTGCTTTTGTGTTAGGCAACGGTGTAAGCAGACAGCCAGTTGACGTTAACGAACTACAAAAATTTGGCCCTATTTATGGCTGTAATGCTCTGTATAGATCATTTAATCCCGACTATCTTGTAGCAGTAGATACAAAAATGATTTTAGAGATTAACAAGTCCGGTTATCAAAAAAAGAATACTGTTTGGACAAATCCAAACAAAGCATATACTAGGATGGAAGGATTTAATTTTTTTAGTCCATCAAAAGGTTGGAGCAGTGGACCAACAGCATTGTGGCTTGCAAGCCAACATGGGTATGATACTATATATATTTTAGGTTTTGATTATAGAGGTTTAGACCAAGGCAAACGCTTTAACAACTTATATGCTGACACTATGAATTATAAAAAAAGTATAGACGGCGCTACTTTTTTTGGTAATTGGTTACGACAAACAAAGTCTGTAATAAAAGATCATCCAAAAATTAACTATGTTAGAGTTATACATCCTGATAATTACAAGCCCGAAGAACTAAATAATTTTGTCAATTTTAATACTATAACTGTGGATGTGTTTAAGAAAATCCATAACTTATAGTTTATCTGTATAAAAACGGGCCGTTTTTGGCCTATTTCTACGCATATTTTCTTCTATTTGTTAAATAATAGTGACAGCCTTACCATAGGTAAAACATTTATAGGAGAAAAGTAATGGCAAATCGCAATAAATTTGAAGAAATGCTTGAGCGTCTCATCAACGAAGATAGAGAAGGCGCAGAAGAGTTATTTCATGAAATCGTAGTGGAAAAATCACGCGATATATACGAATCACTATTAGAAGCAGATCTAGAAGACGAAGAAGTAGATGAAGCTTCTGATGAAGAAGTTGATGAGTCAGACGATGAAGAAGTAGATGAAGCTTCTGATGAAGACGATCTAGACGAAGATTTTAACCTAGACGAATTTGAAGTTGAAGCAGATCCAATGGACATGGATATCGAAATGGGCGGTGACGCTGGTGACGATATGATGGGTGACATGGGCGCAGACGACGGCATGGACATGGACATGGGCGACGAAGGCGAAGGTGACATGGAAGACCGTGTTGAAGATCTAGAAGACGCACTAGACGAGCTAAAAGCAGAATTTGAAAAAATGATGGCTGGCGAAGACGGCGATGACGAAGGCGATGACATGGACATGGATATGGACATGGACGCTGGTGACGACGAAGGTGCTGATGACGATGGTGCTGATGACGAAGAAATGGAAGCTACAGAAGAAACTGACGAAAAAGTTGACGAAAAATCAAGTGATCCAAAGTCTGAAGCAGAAACAATGCGTGAATATGTTGAAAAAGTAACTGCTAAAATGGGCGACAATGGTGCAAACACTAAGTCTCCAGTAGCTGGTAAAAACGATATGGGCGGAACAACTGCAAATATCGCAGCAGGTGGTGATGGCGGCACAGGCGGCACAGCAGGCGGTCTTGCAAATCCATCATCTAAAGAAGATAACGCTGGTAACGTAAATGTTCCTGGCGCTAAAGGCGCAACAAGCATGCGCAACCAACCGGGACACGGTGCTGAAAAGAAAGGCAAAGCTCCAGAAAAAGCTGGTGCAGATAGCCCAATTAACGGTGTTAAATCTCGAGCAAAATAAGGACGTATGAATGAAAAACTTACGAGAGCATTTGACATTCGACCAAGCTAAAATTGTGGTTGAGAATGCCAACGAAGGAAAAGACTTGTATATGAAGGGTATTTGTATACAAGGCGGAGTACGCAATGCTAATCAGCGTGTGTATCCTATAAATGAAATTGGCAGGGCTGTCAAAACTCTCAATGATCAAATTAGCGGAGGTTACAGTGTTCTCGGCGAAGTAGATCATCCAGAAGGCCTTAACATTAACCTAGACCGTGTATCACACATGATTACAGAAATGTGGATGGATGATGCAAACGGTTATGGTAAACTTAAAATTTTACCTACTCCGATGGGACAACTAGTTAAAACAATGCTAGAAAGCGGCGTTAAACTAGGCGTTTCATCAAGAGGTAGCGGAAATGTTTCAGAAGACGGTAGCAATACCGTCTCTGATTTTGAAATAATCACCGTGGACGTTGTGGCACAGCCAAGCGCTCCTGGTGCATATCCTACACCAATTTATGAACACTTAATGAATGCTCGTGGAGGATACAAGGCATATGAACTAGCACAGGCAACAAAACATGACACTAAGGCACAAAAGTATCTAAAGGAATCGTTGATGAACATCATCAACAGACTCCAATAACAAGGAGAACGCAATGATAGATGCACTAAAAACACTTTTCGAAAACGATGTAGTTTCTGAAGACGTGCGTCATGAAATTGAAGAAGCTTGGAATAAAAAAATCAAAGAGAACAAGCAGGCAGCGACTGCTGAACTCAGAGAAGAATTTGCTAAAAAATACGAGCATGATAAGTCAGTAATGGTTGAAGCGATCGATGCAATGATTTCAGAGCGTTTAGCTGAAGAAATTGCAGAGTTTGCAGAAGATCGTAAACAATTGGCGGAAGCAAAAGCACATTATACTATGAAAATGCGTGAAAACGCAAAGTTAATGCAGCGTTTTGTTACAGACACGCTTGGCAAAGAAATTTCCGAACTTCATGAAGATCAAAAAGCAATAGCTGGAAAGTTTGAAATGCTTGAAAGTTTTGTTGTTGATGCACTTGCAAAAGAAATTGCTGAGTTCCACGAGGACAAGAAAGACCTTGCTGAAACAAAAGTAAAATTAGTTAAAGAAGCAAAAACAAAATTTGCTGAAATTAAGAAAACTTTTGTAGAGTCTAGTGCAGAAAAAGTATCTGATCTTGTTGGCAAAAATCTTAAAAGAGAAATTAGTCAACTTAAAGAAGATATTGAAGAAGCACGTAGAAACGACTTTGGTCGTAAACTATTCGAAGCATTCGCTAACGAATACGCAACTAGCCACTTAAATGAAAAATCAGAATCTGCAAAACTTCTAAAAGTTGTTGATCTTAAGAACAAACAACTAGCAGAAGCAGAAGCAAAAGCGGCTAAGATAAAACAATTGGCAGAAAGTAAAGAAGCTGAAATTAATAAAATGAAAGCAATTACTGAGCGTCAAAATACTATCAATGACCTTATTGCTCCTTTAAGCAAAGGACAAAAGGACATAATGATTGATTTACTTGAATCGGTTCAAACAAACAGACTACGTTCTGCGTTTGATAAGTATCTACCGGCCGTTATCGACGGTAAGACACCGGCAAAGAAGGCAACACTTACAGAAGGCAAAGAAGTAACAGGCAACCGTGACGAAATGTCACAATCTAACGTTAGTAGTAAAGCAGATGACAATGTTTATGACATCCGTCGTCTTGCTGGTTTAAATTAAGGAGAATCAAATGTCAGAACTACTAGAAAGTCGCTGGCAGGATACGAAGACAGCACTTCTTGAAGGCCTTCAAGGCACAAAGAAATCTGTAATGGCTGCTACTCTTGAAAATACTCGCAAGTATTTGGCTGAGACAGCAACAGCAGGCGCTACTTCTGCCGGTAATGTCGCAACACTTAACCGTGTTATCCTACCAGTTATCAGACGTGTAATGCCAACAGTGATTGCAAATGAACTAGTTGGTGTACAGCCGATGACCGGTCCTGTGGGTCAAATCCACACACTAAGAGTACGCTACTCAGACACAGTTGGCTCAGGTGCCAGCGGTGCAGTAGCAGGTGAAGAAGCACTTTCACCATTCAAGATTGCTGAAAGCTACTCAGGTGACGGTACAAATGCACCAGCACCAACAGCTTCATTAGAAGGCTCAGCTGGTAACAGACTAAGCATTCAGATCTTGAAGCAAACAGTCGAAGCTAAAACTCGTAAGCTATCAGCTCGCTGGACTTTCGAGGCTGCTCAAGACGCACAGTCACAGCACGGCATCGACGTTGAAGCAGAAATCATGGCTGCTCTAGCACAAGAGATTACTGCTGAAATCGACCAAGAGATTATTTCATCTCTAACAACTCTAGCTGGATCAGCAGTTGAAACATACGATCAAGCAGCAGTTTCAGGTACAGCTACATTCGTTGGTGACGAGCATGCAGCACTTGCAGTTCAAATCAACCGTGCAGCAAACTTGATTGCACAGCGTACACGCCGTGGTGCTGGTAACTGGGCAGTTGTTAGCCCATTTGCGCTAACAATCCTACAGTCAGCAACAACTTCAGCGTTTGCTCGTACAACTGAAGGTACTTTTGAAGCACCAACAAACACCAAAATGGTTGGTACACTAAACAACGCTATGAAAGTATATGTAAACACATATGCAGCAGATAGTGCAGGCGTACTAGTTGGTTACAAAGGCTCAAGCGAATCAGATGCAGCGGCATTCTACTGCCCATACATCCCGCTAATGAGCTCAGGTGTTGTACTAGATCCAGGCACATTCGAGCCAGTCGTTTCATTCATGACACGCTACGGATATGTCGAACTAAGCAACACTGCGTCATCACTAGGTAACGCAGCTGACTACTTAGCACTAGTTGGCATTACAAACGGTAATGTAAGCTTCAGCTAAGATTAGTTGATAACTATTAAAATAGGCCCCGCCGGGGCCTATTTTTTTGACTAAATATTTTTACGTTCATCCTACGGGACGGAAGTAGCATAAAGCGAAGGAACGCACTTTAACCTTTAACGAGGAGAAGTGTTATGGATAGATTCACTTTTTGGTGCTTTCAAAAACTCATCAAACAGCATCATCAAAAAAAAGTTAATTTTTTCTTAGAAAAAATGCAAAAAAGTGGTTGACTTTTGTTGCAGTGATGTTATTATTAATACTGTAGCAAGACGTTGTTACAAGGGTTGGCGCTAATAATCCTGTTTCTAGAGAGGATAAGCGCACTTGTTAGGGGTAGTGCCCGGCGTAGAGTTTGGAGACAAGCAGTGCGCTCACTGTCATACTAGACAGAGCAAGGTGCTAGACGTAACAGATGAAAGGTATCTAGACGTTTAGTTGGAGGTAAACCCAAGTCCTTCACCCACTTTTATTATAAAGCCCGATGCTTAACTGTGTCGGGCTTTTTCCTTTTGTGATAAATACTTGTGTTAAAGAGCGAACCTCTATAACGAGGACTTATGCGGATCCTACCGCGTAGACCCTAGAACGGCAATGTTAAAACAAAAGGAGATATAACATGGGACGCCCACTCAATAAAAGATACTTCGGTAGCCTTGCAACAGCAGACCAACGTGCAGCAGGTACAGAAACTCAAGAAAATATTCGTGCAGAAGCAAACCTAAATACAACTGGTCGTGTTGATGATGCATTTATTGTTTCACAAAAAGGTTCAAACAAATTTATTTTAAGAAATAAAGCTGGAGATGCAAACTCACAAACTGTTTGCCGTCTAGTAAATAAAACAACTGCAAATATAGCCTTAGGTGAAATGGTTTTATTTGGTACTGACGGAACAGGAAGTAGAATTCCTTTGAAAAAAATTACAGCACGTAGAGCTACTGATTATAATAACAATAGATACACATGGGAAGTGCAAGACGACTCTACTGAAACTGTAATTGTTCTTACAGCACTATAAGATAATAAGGTAATAATATATGTCAAAAGTAGTTAGAGTAACAAATGGCAATTATAAAGTTGTAGTAGATAATCCAGGAGATGCATCTGGAGGACTAATAACACTTGACACTACTGGCGGCTATACCACAGACAGAGGTAAAGTAGTGATCACTGGAGACTTAGAAGTCAAAGGTATCACTACAACTGTCGAATCAACTGTAACAACTATTGCAGACAATATTATTACTCTTAATGAAGGGCAAACCGGAGCAGGTATAAGTGCTTCACTAGGATATCAAGCTGGTATTGAAGTTGACAGAGGTAGTTACCCCACTGCAAGGATGGTATTTGATGAGAGTATTCCGTATGTAACTGGTGGTTCTAGTGGGACAGGATCTTGGATTTTTGAAAACAATGCGGGACAATATCTTCCTGTAAGTTTTAATAGTTTAAATTCTCAAGGAACGTTATATATTACTACACCTGGTAGTGCAATTAATGTTGCAGGAACTGTTGATTATGAAGAAAATGTTTTTACATATACAGGCGGCGTAATAGTTGACGGTGGCAGTGGTGTTGTTGTTAACAATGATCATGTACCTAATGCAAAAGCAGTAGTGGATTATGTTGATTATGCACTAGCAACTAACCTACAAGATGCTATTCAGGAAGGTGATACTAGTGTTGCTACTGAAGATTTTGATGAAACAGGAGTAGAAAGTAGAGTTAAAGTTACGGTTGATGGAATAGTAAGTGCAGAGTTCTTTTCTAATAGACTAACACTATCAGACCTACAAATTATTGGTAATGAAATACAAACAACAGATTCGTTAAATCAAAATCTAGTATTAAGTGCTAACGGTACTGGCACTGTAAAAGTAAAAGATGTTTTAGAAATTACTGAAACACCAGGAGATAATGATAGTTTATTAGATCCTACAGCACCAGATGAAGGTATTAAAGTATATTCTAAACCAGAAGCAGGTGGTAATACAGGACTTTATTTTGTAAATAAAGATAATACCACAGATGAAATAATAAGTAGAAATAGATCACTAGTTTTTAGTATGCTATTCTAAAAGGAAACAAAATGGCTATAGTAAATCAAAGACTTACAACAACACAACTAGATATTTTAACTGTTCCGGCAGGTAAATCATATGCAGTAACAAACATTATGGTTTGTAATTCTTACGATCCAGATGCAGTAGATGCTGCTAGTCATGATGCAAAGTTTGATTTACACCTAATACCAAGCGGAACATCGCTAAGTCAAACAAGAACCATAGTTGTAAATCAATTAACTTTACCAGCAGGTGAAACATTTACTTTTGATAGCGAACGTATAGTTCTAGAAGCAGGAGATATAATTGCATTTATAGCAGAACCGGATGTAGGAAGTTCTAATACTGATTTGGCTGCTACAGTAAGTTATTTGGAAGTTTAATGAGACTAATAAAAGGACAAAATACAAACTTACGAAACATCTACGGTAAAGGTGTTAAGTATGATGTCAATGACGAAGTTATTGTTGACAGTACTAACGTAATGCTTGTTCCTAAGGGAACAGAGAACCAACGTCCTGATAATCCTACCAACGGACATATGCGTTATAACACAGACGATAATGAGTTTGAATTTTATCAAAATAGTGCCTGGCGCAAAGTTAGATACAAAGAGCCTAGAACTATTGTACAACAAAACTTAGGTTCTGGTGATGCAGTAGAAACTATTTTTGGTCCATTAGATAATGGCGATACAGATTACCCAGATCCTCAAAACAGCGGAGGATCAACAGACATACTTGTATTTGTAGAAAATGTCTTTCAAATATATGGTACAAATTATACTCTTACACAAAATCCTGGAAATAGATTAGAAGTAACAAGCATTGTAAGCGTTGGAGCTACAACAGTTATAGAAGTATCAGGTACACATGGTTTAACGACAGGTGACCAAGTATACATTAGTGGAATAGAATCAGATATTGATGATGATTTAGAAAACCTAAACACAGATGATAGTTCTTCTCCAGGAAGTCACGGTGTTGTTAGTGCTCCGAGTGCAACACGTTTAGAAATAGCTGTTGATACTACTGGTGCTAACATAGGTAACTATGTCAGCGGAACAGGTTTTATATTAAAAGTTGGCACAAGCACAGGCCCATATGTTCCAGGATGGTATTTGTCGTTTACATCTGCTGTAGACTTAGACAAACCTGTTACAGTGCTACATAATTTCAACAAATAATACTATAAATACTGTGTCAAGGAGATATTAAGTGGCACAAGTAGGTAGAATTTCAGGTCCATTGCTATTTGCAAATTTAGAGCGTAACGGCATTGACCTTGCCTTTAGGAATACATTAAGCGACACACAACTTTTATATTTAAATGTAAACAACGGAATCATTGGTGTTAATAAAGCTAATCCTGGAAATCAGCTAGATATTAGTGGCACTACAAAAACAACAAATTTAATTGCAGAAACAAATGCTCAGATAGCTGACTTTGATATCAGTACAGGACAAATACAAAATTTGTCCGGAGATATTAATTTAAATGCAGCAAGTTCTATTAATTTAAGTAATTTTCAAACAGACAATGTAAAAATTACCGACAATACAATATCAACTTACAGATCAAATGCTAATATAGAATTAAAAACTAACGGAACTGGTACTATAGAATCTCTTTCTTCTGTAAATGTATACGGAGATATACATTCTACAGGAGATATAACAATGGACGGTAACATTGTTATAGGCGATGCTGCTGATGACTCTACATATCCTACAGATACAATTACACTTAATGCAGATATTGCAAGCGATATGTTACCTGATATTAATGTGACTTATGATATTGGATTGCCTAACAAACGTTTTATATTACTTGAAGCACAGTCAATTAATGGAAATATTACAATTTCAGGAGGCATTGATGCCGCAGGAGCAGTATTAACAGAACGAGCAGGTAACATATTTTATGTTGCAGAAAATGGCGATGATACTAATGTAGGAGATCATCCTAACGGTCCTTTCAAAACTTTGAAACATGCCCTGAGTGTTGCAGATGCAAGCATAGGCGGTCCAGTAACAATCTATGTTTATCCCGGCGGCTATGAAGAAGAGTTACCATTAGTCATTCCTACAAACACTAGTATAATTGGTTTAGATATGCGCAATACATTTATAAGACCAGAAAGTGCATATCAAAGTGAAGACGTATTTCATTTAAATGGCGAAACAACTATTCAAAACTTAACTGTTACAGATTTTTATTATGACAGTGTAGGAGACACCGGATATGCATTCCGCTTTGCACCTAATGCAGTTATTACATCTCGATCTCCATATGTACAAAACGTAACAGTTATAACAAAGGGTACAACAACAAGTGCAAGTGACCCTAGAGGCTTTGCTAGTGGTGATGCAGGTAAAGGTGCATTAGTTGATGGCGGGGTAGTTCCTAGTGCAAGTGAAGAAGCAAGTATGCTCTTCCATAGTTGTACGTTTATTACTCCTGGTGTAGATGCAATTACAATGACTAACGGTGTTAGAGTAGAATGGTTAAACTCGTTTACCTACTTTGCTAACAGAGGATTATACGCTAAAAATGGAGTTACAGGTCATTTAAGTACAGATGGCTCAACAGTCAAGTACGGTGCAGAAATACGCTCTATTGGATCAGCAAACGTATACGGTAACTATGGTGCTGTAGCAGATGGTGCAGATTGTTTAATGTATCTAATACAACACAACTTTGCTTACATTGGCGTAGGAAAATATGTTGACAATGATCCTAGCAGAGTTATACAAAGCCAAGAAGCTACAGAACTTAATAGTGGTAAAATATATTATCAATCAATTGATCATTTGGGTAACTTTAGGGTAGGTGACGACTTTACTATTAATCAGGAAACTGGCGAAACAACATTAAATTTAACTGAAGCTGATATCGATTCTTTAAACGGTTTAACAATAACTACAAATAATCAAACTACCTATATAGATGGTGAAAGAGTTCAAACCGGAAATATTAGACTTTCAGGAAATACGATTTCAAGTTTAGCAGGCGCAATTAATATTAGTGCAGCAAGTGGTAATATAAATTATCTAGATGACACATCTATAAGTAAAAATTTAGATGTTAGTGGCAATTTAAGCGTCGGCGGCGCATTGATAACTCTAGGAGATCAGCCTACAGATACAATTAATTTTGAAACAGAATTTACACAAAATATTGTTCCTGATATTAGTGGTTTATATAACTTAGGATCTTCTTCTAAGACATGGAAAAACATATGGCTATCTCAAGCGCAGATATCAGATATAAAAATACAAGATAATTTTATAACTACATCAGCATCTAATGCTGATTTAGAACTTAGGGCAAATAGCACTGGTAAAATTTATATTCCTAATAATAATGTTAATTTTTTAAATGCATTGACAGTTAACGGCGATACTAGTTTAAAAAATACAACTATTACAGGAACATTTACTCCTATTGGCGATTTAGATTTTACAGGAAATTTTTCTACAACTAATCTCAATATTAGTGAAACATTAAATGTTAATCAAGTTGTAAATCTAGAATCAATAAAGATAGATGACAATTACATTACAACAACAGTAAGTAATGCAGATTTAGAATTTAGAGCAGCTGGAAGCGGTATAGTATTAGTTCCTAACAACAATGTAGAAATAGATCAAAATTTAACAACCACAAATATAAACACATATGATTTAACTACAAATCAAAATATAACTAGTGTAGAATTGTACGCAAGCAATAATTTACACATTAGAGACAACTATATAGAAACCACTGAGTCTAACAGCAACTTAGAACTAAGAGCAAATGGAACAGGTAAAGTTTTTATACCTAACCAAGTTTTAATAGATAATAATCTTAGTGTGCTTAACAATCTTACCTTTATAGGAGATTTAGGCGCAGATGATATACTCGGTGTAACCAATGTTAACGGTGATCAATTTTATGCTGAAATATTACAAACAGACGATCAAATTAGAATTTGGGATAATAACATTGCTACTGTTGTTTCAAATGCAAATTTAGAACTTAGAGCAAATGGTACTGGTGCTGTTTTATTAGAACAACTACAATTTAATGATGGTACAATAATAACAGGAAACTTAGATAGTTCCGATGTTGATTTAAATTTAACAGCAGATAATATAAACATTACATCCACAGCATCTTTACAAATACCTGTAGGAGACACTTCAGAAAGAGATACTAAATTAGGTGATTTGAGATTTAATTCTGATGATAATGTTTTTGAGGGTTATAACGGAACGTCATTTACTGGTTTTGGCGGTGTTTACTCAGATGATAGATTAACAAGTGTAACCGTAGATGCATTTTCTAACAACATTAGAATGATTGTTGGCGGAGGTTACAGTCCTTTAGATTCTACTGATTTAAGAGTAGAAATCACTGACAAACTTGTAGCAAATAGAATTGATGTTGATGATATACGAATTAACAGTAATGTAATCACAACAACATTAAGCAACAGTAATTTAGAATTTGTTACTAATGGCACAGGTGACTTAGTAATAGATGATGTAAGTTTTGAAAATAATTTAATAAAAAACAATGCAACTTCAGGAACAAGTTTATTAATAGGAAACACTGGACAAGGTAAAGTTAAGTTTGACGGCACATATGGTGTAGTTGTACCATACGGTGAAACTAAAGACCAACCTATTTATTCTGGTAGATTAAACATTACAAGCATTGTTAGCGTAGGGTCTACGACAGTTATTGAAGTAGCCAGTGCGCATGGATTGACAACTGGTGATCAAGTTTATATAAGCGGTGTTGAAAGTGCGCCTGATGATGCATTAGAAAATCTTAACACAGATGATAGTACATCTCCAGGAAGCCATGGTGTTGTTAGTGCGCCTACTACAACAAGATTGGAAATTGCTGTTGATACTTCGGGCGCAGTAATAGGTAATTATGTTGCTGGTACAGGTTATGTGTTAGGTAGAAATTCTGTCAATCCGCCAGTTGGTGACACAAGATGGAATACAGAAACAAGAATATTAGAGACTTGGGACGGTGATGTGTACATTGCATCTGCAGGTGTGTTTACTGCTATTACTCAGTCCGAATTTGACGACTTACTTTTAGAATATACTCTAGCACTAGGGTAACAAGCACTTATTTTCTTAATCCGATAAATACTATTAATGCTACAAAGGACGACCAATCCGTAGCAGGACGAACTGTGGTCAACCCGCAATGTAAGGTGGTTGGAGGGACAGGATCCCCGTATTGAGGAGAAGAGATGGCTGTTGGTCGTATATCAGGTCCGCTCTTAAAGTCTAACTTGATCCGTAATGGGATTGATTTAGCCTTTGAGACAGACTTACTGTATCTAGATGTTAATAATCAGCGCATCGGCATAAAAAGAAGCGCACCTCAATACGAATTAGACATAAACGGTACTACACGCACAACTAATTTAATTGTTGATACAGAAGCAGATATTGCTGATATTAACATAGTTGGCAACACTATAAGTACTACAAATCCGTACTTAAACTTAGGCACACTTGATACCGTAGTTTATCAAAACAAAGCACGTATTGATAGCATTGATATCGAAGGCAATGTTATTAGTACTAATAATTCTAATGCAAATCTAGAACTCCGTCCAAACGGCACTGGCACTGTAGAAGTGTTTAGTAATATGAATGTTGATGGAAACATACATGCAACAGGAAATATAACTGCTGACGGCAATATTACTTTAGGTGACGCAGATACAGATAGTATTACTATTAATGCAGAAATTGCAAGTGATATTATCCCAGACTTACATCAAACATATACATTAGGTAGTCCATCTAAAAAATGGAAAGATGTATGGGTAAATCAAATTACAACAGATTCTTTAACAGTAGGCGATCTTACTGTAGACGGAATTGATCTAATACTTAGACAAGGAAACATATATTATGTTGCTGAAAATGGCAGCGATACTGCAAGTGGTGATCACCCACAAGATCCCTTTGCTAGTATAAAACATGCATTGAGTCAATCAACTGCCGGCGATCTTGTATATGTTTATCCTGGAATATACACAGAAGAATTTCCTTTAACTGTTCCAGTTGGTGTAACACTTAAAGGTACAGGTTTAAGAGCTGTAACAATCCAACCAACAACAGATACACGATATAATGACGCAATCATTGTTAACGGAGAAAGTACTGTTGAAGATTTAATGTTAACAGGATTTTATAGTGGTAAAAAATTATATGAAGTAACACAAATTGACAACAGCACCACAATTAGAATCAATGTAGGCACTGCACCGTTTGCTCATACATATGTAAGTGGTGGTACTATAAATGCAGACGATAGTACATCGTTGATTGCAAATGTAACAAATGCTGTTTATGATCACACAACAGGCGAAATTGTAATTACTACAGATGTTGCCCATGATACTTACGTTGGTGCAAACTTATATTTTGGTGGACTAGTTTTTAGTTGCAATGGAGGAAATAGAACATTTCCTGATAACGGTTACGGTTTTCGATTCGCTACAGATTTTGAAGTAACAACTCGTTCTCCTTACATCAGAAACGTAACAGTAATTACAAATGGTAGCACAACAACCGCAGATGATCCTAGAGGTTACTTGTCAGGCGATGCAGGTAAAGGAGCATACATTGACGGGGCATATGCAACAGCAAATTCTAAAGAAGCAAGTATGTTGTTCCATAGTGCAACATTTATTACTCCAGGTGTAGAATGTATTACAGCAACAAACGGAGTTAGAGTAGAATGGTTAAACTCATTTACATATTTTGCAGAAAAGTCTGTTTATGCATTTGATAGCAACGACGGATTAGCTGGAGATGGTAAAACCCGTATAAGATTAAGCGGCATAAGCGGCCCGGGATTTGCTGCATCAGACACAGTAACATTTACTTCAACAGACGCTTCTACTGTTGTAAACATAACTGTAGAAAGTGTAGAAGATTCCGACATACTAATAGTAGACGGAAAGAATGTAGATCTACTAGACTTTGACACAACTCCAGCAAGTATATCTAATGGTAGTGGAACAACTGCAACAACAATAGAGTTTGTAGATGTAAGAGATTTTGGTGCAGAGATACGCATGATAGGTTCTGCTTCAGTTTACGGTAACTATGGATTATATGGTGACGGCCCTGGTGTAATTGTTTATGCAATAGGACAAAATTTAGCATATATTGGAAATGGCAAAGAAGTTACTAATGATGCAGAAAGCGTTGATCAAACCAAAGAAGTTACAGAATTAAATGATGCAAAAATAAGATATAATTCTGTTGATCACAAAGGTGATTTTAGAGTTGGAGACCTTTTTTATGTAAATCAAGAAGATGGAACAGTTAGTTTTGTTGCTAGTGCATTAAACATTGATCTAACATCTGGGGCAACATTTACAACAGGATCTAGCACAACATTTATAAATGGTGAAAGAATTGACACCGGCAATTTAAGAATAAGCGGAAATACAGTATCTAGTACATCTGGCGATATAAACTTTGATGCAACAAGTGATCAAATTAATTTACAAAATAATGTTAGCGTAACAGGAAATTTAGATGTAACAGGCGATGTAAGTATAGGTGGTAACATTACCATTGGCGATGAAGCATCAGATAGCTTACAAATTATTGCCGGTATAAACAGTAATCTAATACCAGCAACCACAAGCACATACTCTTTAGGTATATCAACTAACACATGGTCAAATCTTTTTGTTGACCAAGTTAATGTAGACAATATAAAAATAGATACAAATTATATAACAACTACAGAATCTAATAGCGATTTAGAATTACGGGCAAATGGTACAGGTGAAGTACTTGTACCAACAAACGATGTACAAATAGATAATAATTTAAATGTTGATGGAACAACAACCTTATCAGATACTACTATCAACGGAACATTTACACTTGTAGGAGATATTAACCAAACAGGTGATACTAATGTAACAGGAAATGTTACTGTAACACAAGATATAGACGTTGCAGGTGCAGCACAATTTGAAGATATTTTAATAAATGACAATTATATAACAACAACATCTTCAAATGCAAATTTAGAATTAAGAGCAAGCGGCTCTGGTGTAATTAAAGTTCCAAGCAATAATGTTACATTTAGTCAAGACTTAACTGTAGGGCAAAACATTTCTGTTGTAAATGTTACTGCAAGCAACACAGTTACTTCTAATAATTTTAATATAAGCGATATTAAAATAGACGACAACTATATCGAAACAACAGTATCAAATGCTGATTTAGAATTACGAGCAAATGGTACAGGTAAAGTTTACATCCCAAACAACGATGTTTTGATTGATAATAACTTAACTGTTAACGGAAATGTTACAGTAGGTAATGATTTGACAATATCTGGAGACTTTACAGCAGACGATATCACACTTACAGGCACTGCTACTGCAAACGAGTTTAATACTGGCGATATAAAGATATTCCAAAATGTGATTACTACAACAAATAGTAATTCTAACTTAGAATTGAGATCAAATGGTACAGGGTATATTAGTGCTGAAGATTTTGTAATACAAGAAAACGATATTTCAACTTCTGGAGATATGATATTATCTCCAGGCAGTGAGCATGTAATCATAAACTCAACTGGTGCATTAAAACTGCCGGTAGGTACAGAAGCACAAAGACCAACAGCAGTATCAGGGCAAATTAGATTTAATAGCGATCTTAATATATTTGAAGGGTATAATGGTACTACTTGGATACAACTAAGCGGAGTAATTGATTCTGACAGAGACACCAGTGTAACCGCAGAATTAACACCGGGTGCTAACGATAATGTTATTAGATTTACAGTAAACAATCAGGTAATTGCAGATGTTAATTCCACTAGATTAAGAGCAAACAAAATTATAGTAGATGACATAAGCATCGATGGCAATGTGATAAGTACACATACAGCTAATACAGATCTTGAGCTAACAGCAAACGGAACTGGTGATGTTATTATTGAAAACTTTGCGTTTAGCAATAATACAATTACAAATAGTGTAGCAGATAGTGTAACAACTTTCCAAAACACTAACAACGGATATGTTAAGTTTGCTGGAACGTATGGAATGGTTATTCCGGTCGGTACAGATGCAAATAGACCTGGATTAGCATATACTGAAACAGGGCAAATGCGCTGGAATACTACGTCTGCAAGGACAGAAATTTGGGACGGTCAGAACTGGGTGTCTGTTGCAGGTACAAACACTGGTATTTCTCGTGCAGAAGCTGAAGAATTAGCACTAGGAATAGTATTAACATTGGGATAAAAATATGGCAACACTTTTTGAAAATAAGGTAATAAAAAATGTAGGTACAAAACCTGTTTTGATTCTAGAAACAGACGCATCTACAAGAAACACTGTGGTAGGACTAAGTTTAACTAACTTAACCTCAGAGTTTTGCTATTGCGATATTATATTAGAAGATAACACAAGTGTTGCAGGATATTATTTGAAAGATACAGTTTTACCAGCGAATACAAGTTTACGAGCAGTAAGCACAGGTGAAAAATTAATTATTGCACCTAATAACAGATTGTTAGTTCGTTCTAGCGTGGACGACAGCATTGATGTTATTTTAAGTGTTGTTGAAATAACATAAGGAAGAAAGATGACTTATTTTATAGGTAGTAATCCACAGGACGTTTTAAACGGAATCATAAAAAGATATTTTTACGGCCTACGTAGAAATGATGATGGAGAATTATTTCTTATAAGGGTTGATCAACTTCAAGGCGGTGCAGACGCTAGTGTTACTATAAACGAATTAGGAGACCCGGAAGAAAACTTTCCAGATTTTGAAGAAGGTATAGATTTCTTAGACGGAATAGATCAGGATCATAATATTGTATATGATAATTTAAGATACCAACAGCTTAGATGGGATGGAAGAAGTTTGTTATATTATATAGAACCTGACACAGGCACATTTGTACAATTAATCAATGAAGGATATTCGTATCCTGAAAACATATCGTCGCCAGGATATTAAGGAGCAGTAAATGGCAGAGTTTAAACTAGAAAGATTTAAATACAACTGGAAAGGTACTTGGATTACCGGTACTACATACAATCGAGACGATGTTGTATTATATGGTGGTAGAAGTTATGTGTGTCTAGTAGGACATACGGCATCGGCAATTTTTAACACAGACAAAGACGCTACAGTTCCTGGGTCAAATCCTCCAATTCCTGCTCCACGTTGGGTGGTTATGACTGCTGGTTTTACATTCCGCGGAGAGTGGGCTACTAGCACAACATATGCTGAAGGCGACATTGTACTAAAAGACGGTTACTTATGGGTATGTATAATAAACGTTCCTAATTCTAGTGACTGGTATGTTGACGAAGCAAATTGGAATATTTACGCAACTGGTATAGATTTTAAAGGTAACTGGACATCTTCTCAAGATTACGGCAAAGGTGCATTAGTAAAATATAATGGCATTGTGTACAAATGTATAGTATCACATGTTTCTGGAGCAATACTAGAAGATAATGAAGATGACTGGGAAGTTTTCCACGACGGAGTAGAATATGTAGGCCAATGGGCGCCTGCTACTCTATTTAGAAAAAATGATTTAGTACAGTACGGTGGATCAATTTATAGATGTACAGAAACGCACACTAGTTTGGTGTTTGCAGATCCTGACGAGAATCCTGTAATAGATTTAGTAAGATTTGATGTAGAATTTCCGGGGTTCGAATTTGAACAGGAATGGTCTAGTACAATTCAGTATCAAACAGGAGATGTAGTTAGACATGGTGGCTATGTATGGTATGCTATAAATGATAGTTTTGATAGTAATCCAACACTAAATGACAGTACTAGCAACTGGATTCCTTTTGCCCACGGATTTTCTTTCTTAGGTGATTGGCAAACACAAGGGTATTACAGACCAGGAGACTTAGTCCGCAGGGGCGGAAACATATATGTCGCAAGAGATGCTATAAATGCAGAAGCAAATGACGGATCTACTATTGATTATTTGGATCCAAGTCAATGGGAATTAGTTTTTTCTGGATTAGCTTGGTCTAAACAACATTCTTGTATAGAATACAGGGTAACTATAGAAAATAGATTTGAAGAAGGTAATAAGTATATTCTTGATACAGCTTACCACCCTCCATTAGAATTTAAAGTAGGTAATACTTATATTTTCAATCAAAATAATTTAGAAAATGTATATTATCCTAATCAAATTGGTGGTGGCATAACCAATCCACACCAATTAAATTTTAGTTCTAATAATATCAACGGTGAGTTAGTAGACGGTGGCGATGTTTATCTTGAGAATGTGCGCTATTACTTAGACAATATTCCTGTAACATATGCAGAGTATTCTGATAATGATACATTTATCGCTGCAACATATAGAAGAGTTGAAATAACTATAACAGAAAACACTCCTACAACTTTATATTATTGGTGTAGTAACCATACAGACATGGGTGCTAAAATAACAATTGATGTAGACACAAGCTCTAGCACAGGATCTTGGATACAAAACAAAGAATATTTTGTAGGAGAAGTTATAACTTTCTTTGGAGATACTTGGAAATGTTTACAACAGCATACAAGCAGCAGCAGAAATTATCCTGGAGATAATGGTAGCGGATTTGTATACTGGGAATTAATTATTGAATCGCCAAACGAAGTAGGTATGAATGCAAAGGGCGATTTGCTAACTTACAATCTAAGTCAAACACTTAAAGGTGACGGAAGTACTTATGGATTAACAAATGTGCCTATAGGCTCAAATGCGCAGGTGTTGAGTGTAATAGATGACGATACAGTTTTTTGGAGGAATTACCTTAGCGACACTGATGTTATATATGTTGCATCAAATGGAACAGACGCAGATGGGTTTGGTACACATCCACACAGACCATTTAGAACAGTACGTCATGCTGTAGAATATGTTGAAGATAATTTTAGTGCATTAACTCCTGTAAAAGTAAAAGTTGCTACAGGAAGATATGAAGAAATTGGACCTATGACAATTCCGGCAGGATGCGTAGTAATGGGCGACGAATTAAGATCTACACTAATTGTTGCTAATGATATATTACCAGAGTATACAGGCGATTTGCCATACGTAAAACAGTATCTTGCACACTTTGAAACAATATTATTTGATATTTTAAACAACAATGCTTATATAACGCAGCCAGGAAATGACGTACCGAGAGATTTAACTCAACTTCCAGCAGGTACAGGTGCCGGTGCTGTAATTGCATCTTTAATCGATGACTGGGAATCTTATTGTGATTTTAGAATTAACAGCACAGGTGTTGACCCAACAATAAGTGGAACAAATACTTTATCTGATGACATTTCAAGAGGTAGAGCTGCAACTTGTTTACTAGCCAATAAAAACTTTATTGCTAGAGAACTTTCACTCTTTTTAGAAACATCCAATCCTGGAGTTACATTTACAAGATCAAGAGTAGAAGAAGATGTAAGACATTTATTAAGAGCAATTGCTTATGACTTAAAATATGAAGGAAATTACAAAACAGTTCTTAGTGCGAGAAGATACGTAAACGCTACATTAGGAAGCCAATTAGACGATATGTTCTGGTTGAGAGATGTAACGGGATTAAGAAGTTGTACAGTCCAAGGACTTAGAGGAGTACTTAATCCTCCAGGTGTTTATGATTTATATAGACGTCCTACAGGGGGTGCATTCTGTGCATTAGATCCTGGATGGGGACCAGATGACAATAGAACTTGGATTAACACACGTTCTCCTTACATCCAGGGTGTAACAACAATAGGAAACAGTTGTGTAGGACAAAAAATTGACGGATCATTGCACAACGGTGGTAACAAATCATTTGTGTCTAATGACTTTACACAAGTATTAAGTGACGGTATCGGTGCCTGGGTTTCTAATAACGCTAGGGCAGAACTTGTGTCTGTGTTTACATATTATTGTTCAGTTGGTTACCTTGCAGATAATGGTGGCGTTATTAGAGCAACAAATGGTAATAACTCTTATGGACTATACGGATCTATTGCAGACGGTATTGATGACACGGAAATTCCTGCAACAGCAACTATAGATAACAGAAGCCAAAATGAAGCTACAGTTGTTTCTGCATTTGCTGGAGAATTTTCCGATGAAATCTTTATGTTAGAATTTGATCATTTTGGAGAAGAATACACCAGTGCATCTGCAAACTTTATCGGATCAGGTGTTAATGTAGAGGTAGAATTTACAGATTTTAGAGACGGTGCAATAAAAGAACTTAGATTAACAAACCCAGACGGATCTAGCGACCCAGGCGGATTAGGATATACAAATGTTTTTGATAATGCAGCAAACGGTGATACAACCACAATAACTCTTGCACCAGATGAAGATATCACTGCTCCTCAAGCAATTGGTCAAAGAATAACAATTGTTGGAGGCGACGGAACAGGTCAATTTGGTTATATAAATGCATATAGTTCTGCTACAAAAATTGCACAAGTATATAAGATTTCAGATAATACGCCAGGATGGGATCATGTTGTTCCGGGAACAACAATTGCTAGTGTATTGTCAGGAAATACACAATATAGAATAGAGCCTAGAATAACAATACCTCATCCTGGATTTTCCGATCAACCTTACGATTTGCCAGGAAGTAATAGCATTGCAGATGCCACTTATGGTGAAACAACAGAAACATATACAGGACTACAAGGTCAATTAGGTACTGGAGAAGTGATTGACAATGACGGACTTGTACCCTCAGAAGCAGAATTTACTGTTGTGAAAAGAGGAAAAACTTATGAAGTTACCATTACAGACACAGGTGCAGGCTATGCTGTGGGAGACACTATAACCATTACAGGAGATTTACTTGGAGGATCAACCCCTACTAATGATTTAACAATTAGAGTGCTTACTACAACAGAAGATAGTACCAATGCTATTGCAACTATCTATAGTGAAGGCACAGGACAATATGGAAAGTTTGTCGTTCTTGACACTACAAATGGTAATGCGTTTTACAGTGCTGATGGCCAAACATGGGGAACAGGCACACTACCGTTAACAGGAAATTGGAAAAAAGTTAAAGGAGCAGATAATAAGTTTGTAGCCTTAAGGACAAACAGTTCTAACGGAGCATATTCTTTAGATGGAATAAACTGGACTATAAACAATATGCCAACAGCAGGTGATTGGGTAGACGTAGAATATGCTAATGGTAGATGGATAGCTATTGCAGAGAATAACAACGATGTTGCTATTAGCACTAACGGTAGCACATGGTCTACATCATCAATACCAGATGATACAGTTGGAGACAGTACTGCTACCCAATGGCAAGTTATTGCATATGGTGGAGGTACATGGTGCGTTGTAGGAAGTGAAAGATTTACAGCTACTAGCACAGACAACGGAACTACATGGACTAGAAATACTAATGCTATACCTGCAGGAGATTATGATTTTAAATCATTAGTTTATGGTAACGGTAAATTTATATTAATGACTGCTGATGGTGATGTTTGGTATAGCTTTGATGGAGTTACATGGACAGCAACCAATGACATGCCAAAAGAAGATGGTAGTACAACAATGGTTTGGGAAAAAATGGAATACTATCAGGGTGTATTTTTTGCAGTTTGTAATACAGGAAGTAAGGTTATAGGTTCGGACCCTACAACAGGTCCTACAACCTATCTAGCAACAAGCGAAGATGGATTACTATGGACAGAACGTACTGTAACAGAACCTAAAGAATGGAAAACCCTTGCAGCAGGAAACCCTAATAATCAATTAAGTTTCTTAATGGTAGGCGATGGTACAGGAACCAATGCTATAAACAAAGTTGCTACAGGCTGTAGAGCGAAAGCGCGATCTTCTCTAAACAGTAACGGTGGCTTCAACAACATTAAACTATCTGATCCTGGTAGTGGGTATAATCCAGCATCTCTTCCAGAAGTAGATATTCTTGACAACCAAGTTTCAACAGAAATAGGAATAGATGTACGAATAGGATACGGTTCTTTGAGTCAGCCGGAATGGGTGAATAGAGGTCAAGGTTATAGGACCTCTAGTACGAACGTTACAATTACAGGAAACGGCTATGCAGATAAAATTCCAGAAGATAGATATATTGTTTTAGAGAATCTTGAGAGGCTTCCTGGACCAGGTGCTCAAATATTAATTGAAGGAATCCTAAATGAAATTACAGAAGAACCGGATGATCTAAAAATATTTACAGCGGTTGTAGTGACAGACTTAGGCGATGATGGAACCGGTAGGTCTAGATCTAGAGCACGTATTCAAGTTTCTCCTAGTATAGAACATGAGTACAACTTAGCACATGCAACAAATGTTTCTATAAGAGAAAGATATTCGCAATGTAGAATTTCAGGGCACGATTTCCTAGATATAGGTACAGGCAACTTTACTCAAACTAACTATCCTGACTTATATGCAGGAGGAGCATATTTTGTAAGCGCACCAGAAAATGAAATATTGGAACAAAACGGCGGTCGTGTGTTCTACACAAGTACAGACCAAAACGGTAACTTTAGAACTGGAGAATTATTTGCAGTTGAGCAAGCAACCGGTATTGTTACTATTAGTGCTGACTTCTTTGATCTAGACGGTCTTTCAGAACTTGCACTCGGTGGTGTTAGACTAGGCGGATCAGGTGCAGTAATTAGAGAATTCTCAACTGATCCTACTTTTAGTGCAGACTCTAACAATATTGTTCCTACACAACGAGCTATTGCAACATTCTTAGCAGACAGGTTAAGTGTTGGAGGATCTGATTTAGAAACAAATGCTTTGGTCGCCGGCGGAATATTTGTTGGTGGCGAAAATAATGAAATAGGAAATCCGCAAGGAAATACTATACAAGTTCTATCTCCTGTAGTTTTTGATGGCGCAGGAGCTGGATTAGCAGGAAGCTTGTTAGGACAACAAATGTTCCACAGGGATGCATTTGATCCAACCATGCAATAAAACAGAAAGATAAAAATAAACTAAATACTGTAGCGGAGTACAAATAAATGGCAGAATTTAAACTAGGTAGAATTAGATTTGTATGGAAGGGCGACTGGGCAACTTCCACAACTTATTATAAGGATGACGTTGTAGCGGTTGGCGGACGTATGTACATATGTACAATAGGTCACAGCAGCTCACCAGATTTCTTTACAGATTTTGATATAGTTCCACCAAAATGGAATCTTGTAAGTGACGGTTTAAACTGGAGCGGAACATGGCAAACAGGCACAGCGTATTCTTACAATGATGTTGTAGAATACGGTGGACGTTTATATATTTGTAATACTGTACATACATCCGCAGACGACAGTACACAAGGTTTAGAAGCAGATAGTGCAAATTGGACTATATTTTCCGAAGGGCTTGCTTGGAAGGGAGACTGGACACCTGCTACCCGTTACATAGAAAATGACCTAGTAAAGTATGGTGGCCAAACATTTGTTTGTAACACTTATCATACTTCGGCAGCTACAGAAGCACTCGGTTTAGAACAAGACATAGGAAACTGGGACTACTTTAATAGAGGGCTAGAATACAAAAGCTCTTGGACTCCTGATACAAAATGGAAAATTAATGATGTAGTAAACTATGGCGCTGTTTTGTGGATTTGTACAACAGATCATAGCGGTACCACAAGTTTTGCAGCTGATAGTTCTAATTGGGAACAATTCGTAAGAGGCTTCCAGTTTGAAAACGATTGGTCACCTAATATTACTTATAATGTAGGCGATGTTGTAAGATACGGTGGCAACCAGTATATTGCAAAAACCAATCACATTGCACAAAATCCATTCTCTCAAACAGACGACTGGGATATATTCTTAGAAGGGTTGCGCTGGAAAGGAGAATGGGGCGATGACTCTGCTAACCAAGATTATAGAGCAGGTGATTTAATTAGTCATAGCGGTTATAATTACATTTGTATAGCAGATAATTCAAATCAAGAACCGCCAAATGCTACATACTGGAATGTATTTTCTTATGGTATTAAATGGCGCGGAGAATGGTTAGACGACCAAAAATATTATGCAGGTGACGCAGTACGTTACGGTTCTAATTCCTATATTTGTATACAAGGACATATATCAGAAGGTGATGATTTCTCAACTGAAACACCTACAGATCCAGGCGGCGGTGCACAAAATTCTCGTCCAGACTTAGATGTAAATCAAACATACTGGAACATATTATCTATAGGTAGCGAACAAAGTGTTCTTACAACTACAGGTGACATGGTTTACTATAGTGGATCAGGTCCAGCTAGATTACCAGTTGGTGAAAATGGACAAGTATTAACTGTAAATTCAGATAGTATACCAGAATGGGCGTACTTAGGTGCAGCCGACGATGTGTATTATGTTGCAGAACATGGCGTTGATAGTCCATTTCCAGAATATGGCAGAACATTAGACCGTCCATTTGCAAGCATTAGGTACGCAGCGAAACAAGTGGAACAAGGTGCAAAAAATCCTAATGCACGTAGATTACTAGAAGCTAACAGAAGATTCATTCAGAGAGAAATTGTAGAATGGATCGAATATCAAATTGATAACGCAGGTGTTGGCTCTATATGGGAAAATTTTGACTACGACACTAAAAAATGTGAAAGAGATATGGGCCTGATTGTTGATGCAGCAGTTTGGGATATTACACACGGCGGTAATGTACGTTCCAGAGAAGCAGCATTGTCATACATAAATGACACTACTGGATCTCCGTATCTAACACAAAAAGCTCAAACTACTGCGGCAATTAATTACGGTTTAACTGTTATTCAGGCAGTGCTTAATCAAACAGCACCCACAACCAACTACCAGGTAACAAACGGTGACAATTCTACAGCTATTGTTACACAAGATGTTACAGGAACAGCATCCGAATCTGGCGTTTACACAGAAATAGCAGGATTAGTTGGAATAATTACAGATGCAATTACAGCAGGTAATGACGATGATCTTCCTGTAAGACTAGAAAGAACTACGCTTATAAAAGTGTCTACAGGAAAATACTATGAAATGCTTCCTATTATTGTTCCTGCACTTTGTTGTGTAATGGGTGACGAATTAAGAGCAACCAATGTACAGCCTAGAAAAGAAAGTAACACAACCCTTACTCCAAAAACAGACGCAATTTATAGCATACAGTCTTTTAATAGATTAGAAGAAATTATCGGAGATATTGTAAGAGGTGTTTCTGTTACGCCAACAACTGGTAATACTACCACTCAAAGTGCAGAATTTCCATTCGGTGAAGCTGACCAAGAAGCTGCGGTTAAACAACTTGCTCGTGTTATAAAAAATAATGCAAACTTTGGTATTAGCGAAAAGAATAATGTTACATTTCCTGGTGTAGATACAATTCATGATGCAAATTATGCATACGCTAGAGATTTGATCATTGCTAACAAAGATTTTATTAAGGAAGAAGTAACAGGATATATTGCTGATCAATATCAGTCAGATCCTACCTCTGCAAGTTATTTGTACTACAGTAAAACAAAATGTAAACAAGATGTAGGATATATTATAGATGCTATATGTTACGATTTGTCATACCAAGGTAACTGGCAAAGCGTTAATGCAGGATTGGCTTATTTTAACGGAAACAGCGGAACACTACAAATTGCAGGATCAGAAAAAACTGCAACATTAGCTGCATATGCTTTCCTAAGCAACTTGTTACAAACAATTTCAAGAAATATTACAGTAACACCTTTGTATAATACAAAAGGATTAACACAAACTAACGGTGAAGCAGGAAGTGCAGCGGCTGCAACTACAATATCAAACCTAATGACTAATATCACAGATATTATAAATTTAGGTCCAGGCAGTGCTCCTACTATTACATATCCTGATTTATCTGGTGTAAGTATTCCTTTACAGACAGCAGGCGATGCTTGCTTAAATGCATTACCAAATATACAAGAACAAACTATTGATTTTATAAGTAAAAACTTTGGTAGTTTCAAATATAATAGTGCTCAGTGTCGTAGAGATTTACGTTTAATTATGAATGACATATCCTACGGTGCTGCACTAGGTAGTAACTTTAACAGTGTGCAAAATGGTATTGCATATACTAGAGCATATGCAAGCACAGTATTAGCTGATCAATTGGTAGAAACTACTGGCGCACTAGCAGAAGCAAAACGCCTAGTAAATATTAGTGTTACTACAGACGGGTCTAGTGCAACTGGATCTAGTACATTTGCTACAAGAACAGATGCAGCATTTGACGAAATTATAGACATTTTAGAAAACGGCGTTGCAGCAGCGGATGCAATAACATATCCAGATCATGCAGGTGTTGTACAAAATCGCAAAGATGCTAAAGATAACTTAGTTGCAAACAGACAGTTTTTGATTGATGAAACTGTTGGCTGGATAAATGCCCAGATTGCAGGCGCTGCAGGAATATGGGCTGGATTTACATACAACCAAGATAAATGCGCAAGAGATTTAGGTTATATTGTAGACGGTTTAGCATATGATATAATGTATCAAGGTACATTAGCTACTACAAGAATTGCCCAAAGTTATTTTGACGACGATGGCAATATCCAAATTGCAGGTCAAGAAGCACAGCATGTAGCTATGTTTACGCAGTTGGCTTCAGTTATTGAAGATGTTGTGCAAGAAACAACTGTTACACCAACTTATAGTGCAACAGCTCAAACAAAACCTGGAACTCCTGCTACAGGCACAGAAGCAACAGAGTTAACAGCAAAAGTTACAATTGTTTCTAATGTTATCAATGCAGGTAATTTGACAGGACTGCCTAGTATTGTATATCCAGACATTAGTAGTGAAACAGCAGAATTACAAGATGCTGTAAGCAATTTACAAAGCGATGCTGAAGATATTATACCTGATGTTATCCAATATATCAATACTACATACAATGATTTTAATTACGATCATGATAAGTGTCAACGAGATTTAAGAATTATACTTGATGCTGCTAGATATGACTGGATGCTAGGATCGACATTTGCTTCAACTGTTGCTGCATGGTCATACTTGCGTAGACCTAGTGCAAAAGTTGTTGGTAATCAGAAAGAAGCTACTATTGCAGCTAATGAGTTTGCGAGAGTGCAATTGATATCGGCAATAACAAGCGCAAACAATAATAGTACTGCAAAAGACGGATTAAATGCAACATGGAAGTTAGTTCAAGATACAGTATTTGGTGGTTCTAACGAAGGTGGCACACGCCAAGTAGAAGATGTAAATAGTTATAATGCTATATTACAACTAGAACGTAACAAAGAATTTATCGTAGACGAATTGCTTGCATATGTAGATAACTATTTCAAAACAACAGTTACAGATCAAAACGGCACTACTGATGTATTCACAGCTACAAGCACAGCGTGGATGAAACAGAACATGCCAATTAAGTTTGTAAATCCTGATGATAGCAGTGCGTCTGTTAGTGATGCTGGATTAAGTACATCAACTACATACTATGTGAGAGATATCTTAACTCCTACTACATTTACTATATCAACCACAATAGGTGGTTCTAAACTAGATGTTGAAGATCACGAACATACTATGATTGTTCAGAAAGCCTACGAATATAACAGAACTCTTTGTGCAAGAGATGTAAGAGAATATGTAGATGCTATGAAATGGGATTTAACATGGCCTCAGGAATTTGTAAGAGAATATACTGATAGCATCTCTATAACACTACCATCTAACTATAAAACAAATCTTGCTACAAGATATTATGTAAACAGTGTAATAGGCTGTCAAGAAGAAGATTTCTATTACTTAAGAAATGGCACAGGTCTACGTTTACAAACATTAGACGGATTACAAGGAGACTTAGGGCCAAGAAATAGTTACGGTACAAGTCGTCCAACAGCAGGTGCATATGCATCTCTAGATCCAGGTTGGGGACCAGACGATACTCGTGCATGGATTATAGATCGTTCTCCATATGTACAAAACTGCACAACGTTTGGTTATGCAGCAGTTGGTCAAAAGATTGACGGTGCGTTACACAACGGCGGCAACGATTCGATTGTGTCAAACGACTTTACACAGGTTATATCTGATGGTATTGGGGCTTGGATCACTAACAACGGTAGAGCAGAACTTGTGTCTGTGTTTACATACTACTCACATGTTGGTTATCTAGCAGAAAACGGTGGACGTATACGTGGTACTAACGGTAATAACTCATACGGTGACTTTGGTTCTGTAGCAGAAGGTGTTGATCCAGAAGAAACAGCAGTAACAGCAGTAGTTGACAATGACAGTCAGTATAGAGCAACAGTTGCTTCAGTTGTTACAGATCAAGTAGATGAAATACTACAAATAGAATATGAACATGCTGGTAATGATTATACTCAAGTAAGTATTAGTTTCTTTGGTCCGGGCGACAACGAAGAAGTTGAAGAAGACGAATTTAGAGATGATGGTATCAACAACGTTAGGATATTAGACTCTGATGATAGTACTGGCTCTGATCAAGGAGGCAGCGGATATACACTAGTATCTAATACAGCACAAGCTGGAACTAGTTCCAGCATAACAATTGCTGCTACAGACTCAAATTTGTCTACTGCATATCCAGGAATGATGCTATATATCATAGGCGGCTCAGCAGTTGGTCAGTTTGGTGTTATTGATACATATGATTCTGGAACTAAAATTGCTACAGTTGTTAGAGAATCAGATGGAGCAGCAGGTTGGGATCATATGATTCCTGGTACAACTATAGTAAGTCCTACTTCTACTAGTGTATACCAAATCGAACCTAGAGTGCAATTTGATGCACCACCAAGTGTCGACTCTGGTCATACATTACCTGCAGGAAATACTTGGAATGACATAAAATATTTTGAAACTACAAAACTTTATGAAGGTGTAAGTTCTACTACAACTTCTACTACAGGTAGTGGTGCAACTTTTGACGTTGAAAAAGTTTATACAAAATACTTTATAACTATAGATAGTGCAGGAACAAATTATCAAAGATTAGATACAATTACAATACCTGGTACTAGCGTAGGCGGCACAACACCAGAAAACGATATTGAAATTACAGTAACAAGTATTAATTCTACAACAGGTGCTGTTGTTGAATTTGACTTTACTGGCGAGGCCAGAGGCGGTATGTTTATTGCACTTAGTGATACAACAGCTGGAGCATATAGCTGGGATGGCGAAACATGGTTAACTAACACTATGCCAAGCGCAGGCTCAGGCGGCACGTGGCACAGAACTGCTGATGGTTTAGTTGATGACGGATCTACAAGTTTTAGACCTAGTCAACTAGTTGCTGTTACCGACCAAACAAATGTAGTTGCATACACAACAGACGGAGTTACTTGGACTAGCGGTACTTTACCGGTAGGAATGACAGCAGCGTCTACAAAATATGTTGCATTTGCACAATTAGGAGCAGAAGGATTTACTAGACATGTTGTTATTTCTAATAATGATAGGGATGTTGCATACTCAGATGACGGCGGCACAACATGGCTGTTAACAACAAATGCATTACCAGGGACAGGTTATCAACACCTTACCTACGGAAAAGGATTGTTTGTTGCAATTTCAGATGCAGGACAATCTACTTATTCTGAAGATGGCGTTACCTGGCTAGCGGGTTCAGGACCAAGTGCCGAAACCTACACAGACATGACATATGGTAAAAACAAATTTATTGCAGTTTCTAGCACAAACAATGCATACGCCTATAGTTTAGATGGTAAAAATTGGGTGGATAGTACATTGCCTGCAATAGCATCTCCTACCGCTTATACAAGAGTTACATATGGACAAGGCCTATTTGTAGCAACGCAAACGTCAACAGGATCTACTGTTGTTACTTCTGAAGATGGTATATACTGGACTCAAACAAATGTAACCGCAGATCCAGGAACTCCTTCAGGACACGGTGCAATTGGATTTGGTAATCCAGGACGCAGTGGTATGTTTGCACTTTCGAGCAACGGCGGCAGCAAAACACACGTTGTTAAGTTAAGAAAAGGCTGTAGAGCCAGAGGTAGAGTAAGTATTGCAAGCGAACGAATTTTCCAAATTCGTATTGTAGAACCTGGCTCAGGTTACTACAACAGAGTACCATTTATTACTATAACAGACCCTGGAAACATTTACGATGCTAACTTATTAGCAAGAAAAGCAAAGGGTGTATTAGCACAGCCGAGCTTTGTAAACAGAGGAACCGGTTTTACAGCAGCAACAGCAGACATTGATCAAATTGGCAGTAACGGTAGTGCCGATTTCTTCCAAACAGGCTCATATATTGCTGTAAGAAGACTAAGCAAACGTCCTGTAGAAGGATCAAACGTTGTGTTTGACAGCCAACCAGGAACAACATATAAACTAGTTAATGTGCTTTCCTTTATAGGCAGCAACGACGGCTCATATAAAGCAATACTACAAGTTTCACCTGATGTAGATACAACAATAACATTACCTGATGCAGATCCAGTAACAATGCGTATTCGCTACTCGCAAGTACGTCTTACAGGTCACGACTTCCTAGATATAGGTACAGGTAACTTTAGCAAAACAAATTATCCAGGTTTACCTACGGTAGATCCTGACCCTGATAACGAAACAGTACAGTCAAATGGCGGACGAGTGTTCTACACAAGTACTGACCAAGATGGTAACTTTAGAGTTGGTGATTTGTTTACTATTGAGCAAGCAACAGGTGTTGCAACACTAAATGCAGAAGCATTTAACATTGCAGGCTTGCAAGAACTTACACTAGGTGAGGTTACACTCGGTGGTAACTCAGCAAGTATTACAGAATTCAGTACAGATCCATTCTTTACTGCAAACAGTGATACTGTTGTTCCTACACAAAGAGCTGTAAAAGCATACATCGAATCACAAATTGGTGGCGGTGGTGCGTCACTTAATGTTAACAGTGTAACAGCAGGTGACATTTTCATCGGAGGCAATAGTATTTACAACGTCGCAGGCGGCGTGATAAATATTACTGCTAACATTAACTTCGTTGGCGATGTAACTGGTATACCAATAGCATATAACTATTTCTTAAGATAATGAGAGGATAAAAGAAAATGGCCACAGGAAGATTAGGAGCAACAACGTTAAGTGCAAGTACTAATGCTACATTGTATACTGTTCCTGCAGATACTTTTTCAGTTGTAACTGTAAGTATTTGTAATAGAAACGGATCAGATGCGCAGGTAAGATTAGCACTAGCAGCAGCAGATACTCCAACAAATGACGAATATTTAGAGTACGATGTTACACTTGTTGGTAACGGCGTAGTAGAAAGAACAGGCATCGTAATGGATACAGGAAAAAAGATTGTTGCTTACTCAAGTGCATCTAATGTATCTGTTGTTGTGTACGGTATCGAAACATCAACAGTAACAGTATAAGAGGATAAAAAATGGCACGTAAACTATCAACAGGTATAACAGGAAATACGCTATTAGGAACATTGGCTGTTGTAACCGACAATACTATTACTTCAATTGGAACTAATCAAAATTTGATTATTGATCCAAATGGTAGTGGGCAAACTAATGTCGTAGGTACATTACAAATCCAAAACGCAAATAGTTTAAAATTAGCTGACAGTGATAATAGTAATACTATTAGTATAAAATCACCTGGATCACTTGCAGCAGATTATACACTTACGATGCCAGCTGATGACGGCACTAGCAATCAAATACTACAAACAGATGGCTCAGGCAATCTAAGTTGGGTTGACAAAACAATTAATGTAAGCGATGATACCACTACGAACAGTACATTTTATCCTCTATTTACAAGTTCTACAAGCGGCACTATAACAGCAGCTACGGTATCTAGTTCTAAGTTAAGATTCAATCCTAGTGCCGGAACAATGACTGTTGGTATTGTTACAGGTAGTACAAGCGCATCAGCAAACTTAGTGTTACGCAGTACTACAAATGGTTCTAAAGGTCAAGTATACATAGACGAAGGCACAGCAAGTTCTAGTACTTCTACAGGAGCACTTAGAGTTGCAGGCGGTGTAGGAATTGCAGGAAGTGTTTTTATAGGCGGTACAATGAGTGCAGCTACTATTTCTGAAACATCAAGTATAACATTAAAAGAAAATATAAATCCTATACAAAATGCTCTTGATAGCATTGCCCAACTAGCTGGTGTAATATACGATCGTAAAGACGGTAGTTCGAAAGATGAAGCTGGGTTAATTGCTGAAGATGTAAATCAAGTATTGCCTAATCTAGTTACAAAAGATGAAAATGGTAATCCTCAGTCAATTATGTATACTAAACTAAGTGCATATCTTATTGAAGCAGTAAAAGAATTAAAAGACGAAATTTATAAACTTAAGAGAACATAATAATGGCAACACTTAAAAACTCCGCAATCTCAGGCTCGTTGACACTGCCAAGTGGAACTTCAGCCCAAAGGCCTTCTAGTCCTCCAGAAGGCTCAATGAGATACAACACAGATTATAATATGTGCGAATACTATTATAACGGTGCTTGGATGTTTTTAACAGAAGGTCGAGGAGCAATTCCAAGAGATGGCATGATTTTAGAACTAAGTTATGATGATGCTAACAGTTGGCCTGGTAGCGGTACTACTTGGTACGACACAAGTGGACAAAACAATCATTTTAGAATAGCAAGCGGTTGTCCTGATGCAGGACAGCAAGCAATGAACTTCAGTACAAACTCTCTTAATGCAAAATATCAAACCAACTCTACAGATTTACCAGGAGTTCCTGGAAGCGGCGGGCAATGTACATACGTATGTGTAACACGTATACTCAATGATACTAGTCAATGGCGCACACTTACAAGAAGCTGGAATGCAGATCACCATGTTATTATACAAAGTGGTGGTTGGGATATAGGAATGTATGACAACGATGGCTCCGGGTTTCTCGACGCTGGTGGCCCTAATCAAAATCAACTTTACGGATATCCTGACAGATATATGGCGTGTGTATGGCGCTGGCAAGACAGTGATCAACCTACATATGCATTTAATTGTATGAGCGCCCAACAAGGTATATACACAGGTAGTTTTAATAATTCTAACGGACGTTATAACAGAGGATTTAGTGTCCTTGGCGGATACCACAGTGGCTCTAATGATGTCACCGTAGGATCTCAACCTTGGGGATGGATTAAATATTTTGCTTGTTACAACCGTAGGTTAAGTGACGATGAAACACAACTAGTAATTACTGCAATGAGAGCAAGGTACAACATATAAGGACAGTCAATGGCAACATTAAACAGCACAACAATTAATGATACAGGCTACTTAGCCCTGCCAGTAGGCACAACAGCGCAACGAGGAACAGAAGCAGCAGGAACACTTGTATATTTTACAAGCGTAGGAACAACCAGTTGGACAGTTCCGTCTAACGTTGACACCGTTGAAGTGTTAGTTGTTGGCGGAGGCGGCGGAGGCGGCTCTGACATGGGCGGCGGCGGAGGCGGCGGAGGCGTTGTCTACGAAGGTGCTTATAATGTAAACGCAGGAGAAACAATTACAGTTACCGTTGGAGGCGGCGGGTCTGGTGCTCCAGCAGGACAAGGACAAGTTAGAGGTTCAAACGGCGGAAATTCGGTATTTGGATCTATCACTGCTTATGGCGGAGGCGGTGGAGCATCGAGACACGATGGTTCAGGCGCACCAGCAGGTGATGGTGCAAGTGGCGGTGGAGCATCGGGTGGTAGAGGTAACGGAACTCCAGCAGCTAATGCATCCGGATACGGTGGCGGCAACAGAGGTCGTCAAATATACAATCAAGGTAACGATGGTGCGTGGGGAGATGGTTATTGGTACCCAGGCGGCGGTGGCGGCGCAGGCCAAATTGGATTTACTAATCCTGCACACGGAGGCAATGGCGTTCCAAATAATATTACTGGTAGTATTATCTACTGGGGCGGCGGCGGAGGTGGTTCCGGCTACTCAGGTCAAGGCGGCAATGGTGGCCTAGGTGGAGGCGGTGGCGGAGCCGTCAACACAACATACGGGGGTAATGGATATAACAATGGATCCGGCGGTGGTGGCGGAGGCACTAGCACATGGGCACAAACACCAGGCGGTAACGCAGGT
>Ga0255770_10000084_pt1 | contig 80296 bp, 54 predicted proteins | sample 071ome_22_FD_179968 | JGI IMG/M metagenome (GOLD analysis project Ga0255770, IMG submission 179968) | Coastal salt marsh microbial communities from the Groves Creek Marsh, Skidaway Island, Georgia - 071404AT metaG (version 2) | ecosystem: Environmental > Aquatic > Marine > Intertidal zone >...
AGATGGTCACTATTACAGCTCGACAGTAGTTTGGGGAAGTATTTCCACTTTACCAAAGCTTCACGCTCTACCCTGCTGAAGAAGGCTTACGAGTTATTGAAGCTGGCCGGCTTCTTTGTGACTGGATTGCTACTCTTCTATTTGCTTTTTGGGTCTGTCCTGACCAAATCTATTAGCTATCCCATTGAGAAGTTTAGTGCTATCGTCGAAGACTGCTCCGATTCTCTTGACGATGCTAAACTGAAGGAATTTCAATCCCCCATGAAAGAGTTACAAATTCTGCAAGGTGAGTTCCAGCGTAAGCTGAGCAAGACCAGAGAACAGATCCGATTTCTTGAGAGCTACTCCCGCGTCCAGGCAGCTACACTGGAACGGGAAGAATCCAAATTCTTGGAAGTATTAATCGCTGAGAACTCTCGATTCGATCATGACACGGATTGGCATAAGTTTGACTTTGAAGAGCTAGCTCTAAAGCTCAAAAGTAATGATAAGGAAGCCTTGAGAGCGTTTAGTCAGCAGTTAGCTCACTTTGAAGACCGTAAGGAAAAGATTCGACTCTACAGAGAACTTGAAAGAACTCAAAGGGAGTTCGAGCTTGCAGAGAGTGTCCAGTCCTCTCTTTTACCAGATCTCAAAAATTTCCCCATTCCAGTCAGTAGCTATTTTAGTCCCGCCAGATACCTTGGAGGTGACTTCTACGAAGGAATGGAAAGCAATGACTGGTTGAACCTTGCACTTGCTGATGTGAGTGGAAAGGGACTGAGTGCAGCTCTCTTTGCTTCGTCTATAAAGGCTCATTTGCTAGCGCTCCTGCCTTCTGGATCAGATCCCTGCAGTATTATGCGTAACCTGAATCTTCACAGCTGTGCACTCAATCAAAGCGGCTTCTTCTGCACTATGTTCCTGTGTCGCTTCCATCCACAGAACGCCATCCTGGAATACTCCAGTGCGGGACAAAACCAGATGCTTCTCTATGACGGTGAGAATATTCGAGAACTCTCTTCAAAGGGCCTACCTTTAGGCTTAATGGAAAGTGATTTTTATCTACTGGAAAAGATCAAAATTGAAAGAGAAAGTCTTTTGATTTTGTATTCCGATGGTGTCAACGAAGCAGAAAATGAATCCAAAGAGCTCTATGGGATGGAGAGATTTTTTCAAATCATTCAGGAAAACAAAAACTTAAGTGAAGTAGAGCTTTCCAAGGCTATCATCGAAGATATTACGCTTTTTCGCCAAAATCAGGAGCAATCCGATGATATCACCATGCTCATAGCACGCTTAAATCCCGCTTAAACGAAACGAAAGCCTCCCCTCTGCCGAAAACATAATTCGAAGGGAGTCATATGTTCGAACAATTGCAGCTACAAGCCCAGAGGTTTCAGCCCTACATCTCATGGATGGAGACTGAATACCCCATTCTTTCACAACTACTGACTCCGCTTTTTGTGATCTTATTGGCGTGGTTTATTCACTTTGTTACCAAAGTCTATCTGCTGCGGGCTGTACAGAACTTCCTCAAACGCCTGGACCACCCGGCGGCCAAGGCACTACTTGACAGCAAGCCTTTAAACCATACGGCCTGGCTGGCTCCTGCCACAGTTTTTTACATCTACTTCAGCTTTCTTCCCGGTCAGTACCGACTGGTCTCCACTAACCTTGTCGCCTCTTTCATTCTTATAATCTTTCTTAGAATCATTGACGACCTGATCGACGCTGGAATCAGCTACTATGAAACCTTTAGTATCAGTAAGGAGAAACCCATCAAAGGATATTTGCAGGTAGTCAAGCTTCTCCTTTGGAGCCTTGGGATGATCTGCGCGCTGGCCATCGCTCTCAATCGATCGCCGTTTTACTTCCTTAGCGGTCTGGGAGCTCTTACAGCTGTATTGATGCTGGTATTCAAAGATACAATTCTATCTCTGGTGGCAAGTATCCAAATATCATTTCACGGCTTGATTCGTATTGGAGACTGGGTGGAAGTCCCCGGAATGAATGCTGATGGTGATGTGATTGATATCAACCTCAATACAGTGCAAATCCAGAACTGGAACAAAACCATCACAGCCATCCCGACTCACAAATTCCTTGAGATACCCTTTGTGAACTGGAGAGGTATGACTGAATGTGGTGGCCGAAGGGTTTGTCGCTCTCTATTCATCGACATCAACTCAGTTCAAATCATGGAAGGCGAAAAGTTAGACAAACTGCGCAAGGTAGATCTTCTACGGTCTTATCTTGAAGAGCGACAAAGCCAGATTGATGAGGACAACAAGAGTAAGGGTGTGGATAGAAGTCAGAGTCCGGTCAACGGAAGAGCTCAAACCAACCTTGGAATTTTCAGACAATACCTGATTGAGTATTTGAAGAATCATCCCATGATCAGAGGAGACATGACTCAACTCGTTCGTCAAAATCCACCGACAGTAACTGGAATACCCATCCAGTTGTACCTCTTCACCAAAACTGTGAACTGGGTAGAGTATGAAACAATTCAGGCTGACATCTTTGATCACATCTTTTCTGTGCTCAATGAGTTTGAGTTGAAGATATTTCAGCACCCAACCGGTGAAGACTTTTCAAGAGTCTCTCAGAGTTGATCTTTGGAGATTTGAACCAGTTCCGCATAGTCTATACTGCGGCCTTCCCAGCGAACCTTGCCCACACAGTCTTCAAAACTCACTCCGCCGATAGCCGCATCACTAAAGTCAGTGTCTTCAAACGCTACATTGATAAACTTTGCGTTGGATAAATCAGCATTTTTGAAGCAAACTCCCTTCAAAGAAGCATCGTTGAATTCACTAAAACTCAAATCTGCATTTTCAAATCGAGCCTGGGAAAGATCTACATCCAGAAAAACACTGTGAGACAAGTCGGCTTCACTGAATTCACAACGGGTTAAATCAGCATTGCGAACTTTCATTGATGCTGCTGCGCAGTTATCGAATTTGCAAAGTTTGAGATTCACATCATCAAAGACACAGTTGATGAGTTCAGCATTACTAAAGTCAGAAGATTGCAAATCAGCATCATTAACGCTGAGGTCACTAATGCTACTGTCACTCAGGTTTAAACCCTGACATTCAATGGAGCTTAACTCACTGGACTGAATTGTCGCTGAGGAAAAATTCCTCTCCCCCTCATTGACTGCACTGGCAAAACTGCTTCCCTCCAATAAATCGAGATCTTGATCTCCCCCGCTCTCTGTTTGAACTGTTTGCTTTTGATCTGCTTCTCGAGCTGTATTCGTACCTGGAGACCTTCGAAAATTGCGCTTTCTACCGAATCCGCCACCTGCCATTGCAAACCTCCTCTATGGATGCATGAATCTCAAAGCCAGTCTCAATCCATTGTTTGCTCCTGTCAGGAAAAAACACGAATCAAGAATCTAATGCTACAATACAACCATGGTTCGTCTCAATCCCGATGATATCAATACCAAAGCAGGCAAAAAGCTCAAATACAGGAAGAAGGTTCAACTTCAGGCCGAAGACCTTGTGTTTTGTCTCAACTCACTTCAGGAGATCAGGGAACAAGTTCAAAAGAGGCTGGTTGGTCAAAAGGAAATGCTTGATGTCTTGTTTCTGGGCTTACTGACAGGTGGGCACGTCCTGCTTCAAGGCCTGCCAGGTCTGGGTAAAAGCACGGCTATTCAGAGTTTTTGCGAAACCCTACATGCAGAAGTTGGTCAGGTACAGCGCACTGGGGAATTCATTGGCAATCAAGTCATGGTGATTGATGAACTCGATCAATGCACCCCGGACTTTCGAAGAGCATTGCTTACCGCAATGCAGGAGCGAATCGTGGTCATTGAGGAAGAAGTCTATTACCTCGACCAGCCTTTTCTTGTCTATGCCACCATGAATCCAGATTTGCTCAGTCCATCAGGGCAAGTAGAGCGTAAACTCAGTCCAGCGGAGTTCGATCGTTTTTTGCTTTTCTATGAAGTCCCTTTTCCGAGTGCAAGTGAAGAAGAGAGTATTCTCAAGCTTGATACCACAGCTCAGCTCTTTCAAAAATCACTGCCCAAACTACTGGGAAATGGGGAGATTCTGCAAATGCAAAGACTCTGTAGTGCAATCACGGTCAATGATGATCTGGTCAAGTCCATAGTACGCATTGCTCAAAAAACCAGAGACCCTGCCTTTCGCGAAGAAATGGGAATCCGAAGTCCGGGAATTTCCCCAAGAAGTTCCCTTTACCTGGCGAAAGCATGCAAGGCTCATGCTTTTTTGCAGAATCAAACTCAAGCAAGTTTTGAGGATCTTCTCTCTGTGGGGAAATTCATTCTACGACATCGATTGGTCTTTGAGACTGAGCCTTCCTGTTGGCAAGAATTTCTCATTCATGCCGCAGAGCAACAATAGGATCGAGTCGGGAGGCACTGAGGGCTGGATAGGCTCCAAATACTACTCCAATGAAGACGCAAAAACTAAAGCTTACGATGTAGGCGTAACCAGGGATTACCACCTTCCAGCTCGTCAAGGAACCAGTCATAAAGGCCGCAGCATGGCCAGCCAAAATCCCTAAAACTCCACCGAGAAAACAAATGGTCAATGACTCCAGAAGAAATTGCTGCATGATGTGAAATTGGGTCGCGCCCAGGGACTTCAAAAGTCCGATCTCTTTTGTTCGCTCACTCACAGACACCAGCATGATATTCATGATCCCGATTCCCCCTACAAGAAGGGAGACGACTGCCACACCTGCCAAAAGAAGAGCAAATGTATTGGCAACATTACCCATTGTTTGAAGCAATTCCTGCTGATTTCTAATCCTGAAATCATCCTCATCTTCAGGACCCAAACGATGCCTTTGACGAAGCAACTGGCTCACATCCTGTTCTATCTGGCTCATCTCCTCCTGTTTTTCGATAGACAGATAGATTGCACGTACGTGTCGAACTCCAAAGAGTTTGCGCTGCGCGGTACTCAGAGGAACCACAATAACCTCATCAGGATTGGACCAACCCCCTTGACCTTTCGCTTGCAAAACCCCAATAACTTCAAAGCTCTTGCCCTTGATCCTGATCTTTTCACCTATCGCAGGAGCACCTGCAAACAACTCCTCCGCCGTATCAGCACCCAGCACACAAACAAGACGAGAATTATCTACATCTGATTGATTCAAGAGGCGCCCGTAATCCAGCTTGTAGTTACGCGCCAGAAAATAGTCCGCATTACTACCAACTATCCCTACATTGCTATTGTTGTTAAAGTACTTCACCTGGACCTGACCCGAGCTTTCCGGTGCAACTGCGAGAAGACCGGGTATCTTCTCCTCAATGGCTGTCGCATCATCACTGGTGAGAGTTTGAACATTTCCACCACGTACAAGCCCTCTTCTACCTGCCCCGGAGCGCACCATAAGAAGATTGGTCCCCATTGCACCAATCGACTCGGTTACACTCGCACTTGCCCCCTGCCCCAAACCGATCATGGTGATTACAGCTGCAACCCCAATAATGACACCAAGGACACTGAGGGAAGTGCGAAGTTTAGTCCCAATCAATCCGGAAAAAACGATGGAGAACAAGTTACTTAAAAAACTCCCCTTTTTCGGTTGAGAGTTAAGATCAATCGAACTGGCTTCCCCCTTTGCTGTGCTCTCCTGACGGGTATCCTGAAAGACCTTTCCATCAGAAAATTCGACTACACGTCCAGCCTGTCTGGCAACTTTAGGATCATGAGTAACCAGAATGATAGTCACTCCCTGAGAATTCAGATTTTTTAAAAGACTTAGAATCTCTTTGCTTGTTTTTGAATCAAGATTTCCTGTTGGTTCGTCGGCCAGTAAAATTGCGGGTTCATTGATCAGTGCCCTTGCGATTGCAACCCTTTGTCTTTGACCTCCCGATAGTTCAGGCGGCGTGTGACCCGAGCGGTCTACAAGGCCAACCAGCTTGAGAAGGTCTTCTGGTTTGTAGTGCGATCTCCCAGATTGAGCGTAATGTGTTGGCAAAGTGACGTTTTGCAGGGTGTTGTGTCGAGAGAGAAGGTGGAAACTCTGAAACACGAAACCAATCTTCTCATTTCTGATTTGAGCCAACTGACCCTCATCAAGTTCACTGACCGCCTGTCCATCCAGGACGTACTCACCGGAATCCGGTTTATCCAGACAACCAAGAACATTCATCAAGGTAGACTTTCCACTCCCGCTTGATCCTGTGATCGCCACAAATTCACCCTGATTTATCTCCAGATCAACACCATCAAGAGCTTTGATTGTCTCCTGACCCATCTGAAAGTACTTCTTTACCCCTTTGATCGAGATTACAGACATCATCTGCTCCCGCGGTTCATCATACGCATTCCTCTGCGCATGTTTCTCGCAGCCTGCCGATCTCCTCCAGACTTCGCTGCCCTGCTCGTATCTTCCCAAAGAATCTGACCTTCCTGCAGCGGCCCGGAAACTTGAGCGTGACTTGAATCACGAATACCAACTGTAATCGTCGCAAACTGACTGCTCTGGACGGACTCCCCTTTCAGAACTCCGAAGTCTCTACCTCTTCTCGTTAAAGCCTTGAGTGGAACCTTGAGTATATCCGTTTCCCGCTGAAAGACTATTTTTGCAGTAGCGTTCATTCCGGGCTTCACAAAACGGTTCGCCCTCTTGTCCAGAGCAATCTGAACTCGAAAGATTGTGACATTGGAGACATCTTCTCCCTGCGGTGCAATCCTGCGTACTCTACCTTTGAAGGTCTTTCTGGGCCAGGCTTCAATTCTTAGCTCCACTTCCTGATCCAGTTTTATCCTTGAGATGTCACTCTCATCTACTTGAGTGTCTAAAAAGAGCTCCTCTACATCTGCAAGCATCATTAGAGTTGTTCCTCCGGAGACGTTTGATATTCCGGACGAAATAATCTGTCCCGGCTCTACCAGCCTTTTTAGAATCAAGCCTCGAATTGGTGATTGAATCTTCGTTTCCTCAAGCCTGATTTGAGCAATTTCGAGATTGACCTCCTCCTGCTCGATTCTGGATTCCTGGAGACGTATACTTTGCATACTGGAAGCGATATCAAATTCGTTCAATGCGAGCATGGCCTTCTCATTCAAAACCAGCTCAAGACTCACTTCTGCGACTTTCAGGCGATTTTGGGCCTCCTCCAGAGTTTGATCCGGATTCAACTTCTTTCTGTGTAGCTCCAAAGCACGCTCATAGTTTGCTTTCGCTGTTTGGAACTCACTACGGGAGCGCTTCTCCTTGGAGTCAATTTCCCTACGCTTCAACTCCATAGTTTTGAGAGCCTTTTGGTGAGCAATCTTCGTTTGTTCAAGATTTGCACTGGCATTATTCAACTGAGCCTGTTGCCTTCTTAAATTACGCAATTCGTCCACAGGATCGAGCTGCACCAGTAGATCGCCTTTGTTGACCCACTGACCTTCTTCAAAGGGCATGGAGACGACTTCGCCTGAAGCCTTGGACTTCACTTCAACCGTATAAGTAGGAACAATAACTCCAACTGCCTCCACAAACTTTTCAATGTTCCCTCTTTCCACCTGAAACTGGTTTGCATCACGCTTTTTTTCTTCTTTTTTTGTGCATCCGGTAAAAGACCATGCCAAGATCATAATCAATAAAACGACTCTGGTTTTCATGTTTATCCTTATCTGTAGATTTCCTTTGGATGCAATCAATCAGTAGATGGTTACAATTAATTTTTTGAATGATCAAGACAAACAACTCCCACTAGAAAAAGCCGGCTTTTCAGCCGGCTTCTTTCATTGATTTCTATTGATCAAAGGGTTTGTAATTGTCCCTGTGATCACTGGTGTCGATTTCACGACCATACTTCTGATAAAGATCCCAATACCACTCCGCCAAAGCATGAATCTTTTCATCCTTAGGCATGTAGTATTTGCCTTCTTTCACCGCATAGCGTTCCACAAAGCTCGTTGGATCTTCCTTGGGAAGATAGTAGTGCACTACCAGATCTTCGTAAGTCTTCAAGTACCACTGCTTGATCGCCTCATAAGTCTTGGGCGAGTTATCAATGCTCATCTTCGAACCATCGAAGGAAAGCACTTTGGTATCAAAGAGACCCTTAAGGTGAACAAGCGCTTCAATATAGTAAGGAAGAACTTCAGAAGTCTCTCTCCAGGCCAGAAGGCCAACGCTTCTCTTGATTACATCATTGAGAATGTGCTCACGCAGCTCAGGATCCGCGGCCTCCCCTTTTTCATCTAGAAAGAAGGCAACCGATCCACCTGTTGTAGCTTTCCATTCCTCAACATTCTTGTAATGACCTCCAACGTTCATGGTAGCCTCGGTGTCATCACTGGTCCACAAGATGTGACCATACTCATGGCCGATTGTTGTGATGTCATAAATCTTGAACCAAAGATCTCTGTTCTGAAACAACACCTTTCTTTGAGATTTGAGAAAATCCTGCCCAAATACCTCGGTCCCCAGTCGTACAAAAGGTCGTGATCTCAATATTTGTATGATGTTGTCAGGAAATGCGAAGATTTTCTTGCCCGCCTCTCGACTGACCACTTCATCATTCGGAACCACCTGAGCTGATGGCAAACCACAAAAGTCGGCTCCGTAAAACAAGCCTACTCTACCGATGTGAAGTTGCACCGAATCCAGTTTCTCAACACAGAAATTCAATGTCTCTTCAAACTGAGGATTCTTCAGATTGAGTGAACCATAAAAATTTTGAGCCATCTTTTCCACCCGCAGTTTACGATGCCCTTTGCTGGAGTGTTCCGGATTCGCAATTCGCACATCCCATTCAAGGGCCACAGCTTGTCGAAAGTGATCTTCGTAATACTCCAATGGGTGAGCCACCTGAATTGGCCCGGAGATTTTCATCCAGGCTCGGTCAACATCAGCCCATCGAGGAATCAGCTCATTTCTGTTTGTTTCGCTGTAAGCGGTTATCAGGCTATCAATATAATCAAGCCAGGCCTGCTTCTCATGAAACACAGTGTCATCGCTCTTCATCAATTCATTGTGCCAATCTTTGAGCGCTCCCGTAACTCCCGAAACTTCCGTTTCAAAAGCTTCACTGTAGGATAGAACTTTCCACTGATCTTCCTCTTTTTTCAGAACCGAATAGGATCGATCACCTGGTACTCCCCCATGCCCTCGATCAATCAAATCGTTTTTGTGCAAGAACTCGGTGACTTTGTGCAGGTCTCCATCGTGTTCATCACTCAGAGTCTCATTCACATCATTAATTATCCAGGAGGTCCACTGTGGTTGCCAATTGGTCATCTGGACCCCTACCTGGTGAACCCCGTTGAGGATGCTTCTGTAAAACGGAGTCAACAAGTCCCTTTCTTCCACCTCAGCCAGAATTTCTTCCTGTCGTTTCAGGTAGTATTCGCTCACCCACTGGTAGGCAATTTCCTTGGCTCTTTCAATACCCTTCTCATCGCGCCCGCTTTGCTTGAGGACCTGTACCATAGAATCGTCCCGTAATGACACCAGGCGAGTCACAAGAGCGAGAGTAGACTGTGCGTTTTCTTCAAGCTCCAGAGCCCTCATCAAGTCTCTTATGTGCTCTCGCTTGGGATTCTGCTCTTCCAGATTTTCTGCCAATTGATAGTATTGGTCACTTTGCTTGTTAAAGGAAGTCAGCAATTCCTGCACTTCTTCCAATTCTCTCATAAAATCTACGGTTGTTTTCATAACTTTCCTTGCAGTCGACAAATTAGGGTCCCAAAGTAGCTCTTTTCAAGATATAGAGCAAGATATACTCAATCCTGTAGCTTTTTGTAAAGGAATAGCCCTTACAGCCATATCCGGATGCACAATGATTTGAACTTTCCCCCGAAAAAGAAGGAGAATAGTCGTTACTGACCAGACAGGCCAAGAGCAAATGTTCAAAAATCTATTCCTCAAATTTCGTGACCAAGGGATTCAGAAGGAACTTCTTCGCTACTTCTTTGTTTGCATCTTTAGCTTTAGTGCAGACTTTGCAACATTAGTGACCCTCGAAGCAAAATTTGGAGTGCATTATCTTTGGGCGGCTTTTTACGGACTACTGGTAGGTAATGTCTGCAATTATCTGCTATCTATCAAATTCGTGTTCTCACATCGCAAAGTCAAGGAGACGCACAAGGAGCTCGGTGTTTACATCATAGTAGGGCTGTGCTCCTTACCAGTTCACCAGTTCATTCTCTGGTTTTGTACCGACAAGCTGGAAATCTTCTATCAAGTGTCCAAACTGATAGCAGCTGGCTCGAGCTTTCTGGCGATTTTCTTCCTGCGCAAGACCCTGTTATTCTGGAAAACCCAGCACACCGAAAGCCACTCCTGAACAAGTGTTTCCAAGCATCATCAAAGCTGCTGACAGAACAAAGTCAAGACAAACACCAAGGAATTGTCCTGCTCCTTTAAAATTGAAAAATCAAAATTCGTGAATTGATTAATTCAATTTCTCAATAGCTCGATTGACCACTCATGCAGTTGTCACTAATCTGGTTGAGCCTGAAGTATTTTTCCAATCGACTACACCCCGAATTGGAGAAAGAACTCAAAAAAGCCTCCTCCAGTGCAAGAGTGATCGTCTCCGAGTTTCCCCGCAACTTTTTCGTCAGTACAGTGCTCTTATTATTCGTGATGATTCTGCTCACACTCGGAATAGAAATTGGAATCTATGTTGTAAATGCAGCAGTTCTAAGTAAAGCCCCTTTCAATCCAAAATCTCTTGTCTACCTGGCAGCTTACCTGCTAGCAAACGGACTCTTTCTTGCTCACATACTCATGTATTTTGGCTACCGTGAAAGTGTGTGTATCGACAGTCAAAAAGTAGACGTCAAGTATCAGGTGTTTCGAATGATTCGCTCCAAGTCCATCCACAGGGACCAAATCTTCTTCTTTCGAACGAATCAAGGTTGGTCAGGAAGCTATCATCTTGAGATTTACTACTTCGATGAAATGGGAAACACCTGTAAGGTGCAGTTTGGATCCTATCTTGAGGATGATGACATCCTCGCTCTTTCAAGAGAGCTTGATCAGTTACGCTATCTTTAGAGATTAGTTCAGAACAGCTTCCAGCAGGTCTTCCATATGCAAAATCGCGTCATCTTTCAATACAGAGACCTGCAAGGTTCCTTCAAAGAACTGAGCTTCAATACCCATATCATTGATCCCCTGAGGAAGATAAAAGGTATGTTGAAAGGGATTTCGCTTGATTGTTGTACTGTAGTTTTGGACCAGCAATGTCCCGCTCACAGTTAGGGAACTGCCTTCACAACTGATTTCGATGGAACTTTCTTCCAGTCCGGGCATATCGAGCAGAAGGTGGAAATAATCTTCTCTTTCTATGATTTCTGTGTTGGGAACGTACACAAGGATTCTGTCTTGCTTTCTTGGGATTTTTTGCAAGACAGGTCTTTGCGCTGTTTCCTTTGTCTCAGTAGCCTGGAAAGCCATCATAGGCGTTACCTCCGCGTTCTTGAAAACACAAATCGGTCAATTCCACACTTTTTGTTATGAAATTTCTATGCCAACCGCAGTATTTCAAATTGCAAGACCGTTTACAAGCTGGTTTTACGAAAGAGAACACTCAGGCCTTGTCCACCACCAACACACAGAGTAGCCAGACCAAGACTGCCAGTCTCCTGTGACATCAAGCGATCATGTACAGTCATAGCAAGTCGAAGACCGCTCGCCCCCAAAGGATGTCCTATGGCGATTGCTCCACCCCAGCAGTTGATTGTATCAGGGTCAAAGCTAAGTTCCCTGTTGCATGCAAGTACCTGAACAGCGAAGGCTTCATTCATCTCCACAACTCGAATATCCTTGGCTTCTAATGACTGACGCTTCAATAATGTCCTGGTCGCTGGAACTGGTCCAAGCCCCATGAGTTCAGGTTCTACAGCACCAACGGCTGCGTCGATGATCTCGATTCCATCTTGCTCTCCAGCGCTCTTCAAACACTCTTCACTGACCACAAGTGCAGCACATGCGCCGTCAGACAGAGGTGAGGAAGTCGCTGCGGTCACTGAACCATCTTCCTGAAAAGCTGGTTTGAGAGTGCTCATTTTTTCTCGATTCACAGGGTAACGAATTCCCTCATCCCCTCTCCCGGCAAAATCTTGAATTTGCCTTTCATAATAACCAGCTTCGTAAGCTTTGAAAGCCAGCTCATGGGATCTTGCACTAAACTCTTCCTGAATCTCTCGAGTAATTTCAGGATACTTACCTGCTACATATTCGGCCGTGTCTCCCATTCCCACATACGCTTTCGGAGACACATTTGCAATCGCCTCAGATTCACTAAATCCTGCACCTCTTCTGGTAATGCGAGACATGGACTCCACCCCACCAGTCAGAACCACTTCACTCATTCCCAACTTCACTCGATGAGAAGCCAGCAAAACTGCCTCCAGGCTTGAGGCACACAAACGATTGACCGTTAGTCCAGGCAAATTCACACCAGCTCCCAAGGCCGCCATTCTGGCAATATTGTATCCCTGCTCTCCTTCAGGATACGCACAGCCTATAATCACTTCCTGCGCTTCCCCGGTCTTATTGTTTGAAAGCAGACTCTTAAACAGTTCAGCCAACAAGTCATCAGGTCGAGTCTGGGCCAGGGCACCCTTGTTAGCCCTTGTAAATGCTGTTCGGATACCCTGTGTGATGAATGCTCTTTTCATAATTACCTCATGTCCTCAAGAATATCCTCATCGATTTTTAAATCTTCAATTTTGTGTCCCGGTGCAAGCTTTTCGAGCAGGAACTTTCCCTTTTTCACTTGAAACAAAGCAAGTTCCGTGACCACCTTGTCCACAACTTCTTTACCAGTCAATGGCAGATCACACTCCCTGAGGAGTTTGCATTCGCCGTTTTTGGAGAAGTGGGAGAGCATGACAATCAGCTCTCTGGCACCATTGACCAAATCCATTGCTCCACCCATTCCCGTAACTTTCTTTCCGGGAATCATCCAGTTGGCCAGATTACCCTGAGCATCCACCTGCATTCCTCCAAGAACACAGTAATCCAGATGCCCACCCCGAATCATCCCAAAGGATAGAGAACTATCAAAAAAACTGGCTCCTGGAGCAATCTGAACTGTCTCTTTACCCGCGTTGATCAAAGTTGGAGAAACTTCATCGCTCGATGGTCTTCCGCTCACTCCAAGAACCCCGTTTTCGCTGTGAATCATCAGATCCTGCTCCGGCTTGATTCGCTGAGCGACCCTTGTAGGCATTCCGATGCCCAGATTCACACTACTTCCGGGCTCAAAGCAGGAAACGACCACATCCGCCATTTCATCTTTTGTCCAGCTCATGAGTTGTCCTCCTCACTGGTAATCAGAAACTCTATATCATTCTTGTAATTGCCCCCCTGAAAGATTTTCTGTACAAAAATCCCGGGCAAGTGAACATCTTCTGCCGGAATCTCACCGAGCTCCACAAGCTCTTCCACTTCAACAATAGTCACCTTCGCAGCCATAGCCATCATGGGAGAAAAGTTCCGTGCACTTTCCTTGAACCAGAGGTTCCCATAGGAGTCTCCCTTTTGAGCTTTTATGATTGCAAAATCAGCATGAAGAGCCTCTTCAAGAATACAGGGTCGATCAAAGGTTTTGACTTCCTTCCCCTCAGCAACAAGAGTTCCGTAGCCCGTTGGCGTATAGAATGCACGAATCCCCAGACCGGCTGCTCGAATACGCTCACTCAATGTCCCCTGGGGAACCAGTTCAACCTCGACTTGCTTGCTTAGCATCTGCTCTTCCAGGTCAGGGTTTCCACCCACATAGGAACAATAAGCTTTCACTATCTGTTTTTGTTTGAGAAGTTTGGCCAGACCACGTCCTGAGTTCCCCACATTGTTGGAGATAACAGTCAAATTCTTGACGTTTTTGGCGAGAAGTTCATCAATGCAATTCTCAGCGATACCGCACAGACCAAAACCACCCGACATAATCACTGCGCCGTCTTTTACATCTGCCAATGCCGCCCCGGCATCAGCCACAACCTTGCTTTGAGGCATGATTCATTCCTTTTCTTCATGAACTTTCAGCAATGAACGATCAACTTTGAAGTTGCCATCTGATCGAACAGGAATTCACTAAAGATTCCAGGCTGCATTCAATCAAAATTGTATCGGTGGTACAAGAGATTCAAGTATTCCTCTCTTGTGCTCATTGATTTGATTTTTCCGATCAACTGGATAACCTTAATAACTTGTTAGCAAAACACTGAACTGAACAATTGACTGTAAGGAATTTATTTTAAATACCAAAAATCAACAAAATCGAAATCTTAACAGGGCTACCTGTCCATAGCATGGACCAGTGAGCAACTGAATGAACTTAAACCTGCTTCTGCAAGGTCTTTTCGATAGCTTCAAACAAAAACTCCATATCGGGAACACTGCTCACATAGGGAGGTGCCAGGATGATGCGATTGCCTTTGCAATACAGGTAAACACCCTCATTCATAAAATCCTGAAAATTAAAATCTGAAAAATCCTTAAACTCGATCGCACAAAGAAGCCCCAGCTGCCTTGATTCGCTGACTGAGAACTTCTTCTCCAGATCAGCAATTCCTCTCTGGAATGCCTCTTCCAACTCGCAGAAGTGGCGCTTAAAATTCTCGGTTTGTTGGATTTGCAAAACTGCTTCGAGTGCTTTCAGTCCAAGAGGATGAGCATAGTTTGTGAGGCCGCAACTCAGGACATTGCTGTCGTAGAATTTGCTGATTTTTTCACTAACATAAACAGCCCCGAAAGGAACGTAACCCGCACTGATTCCTTTTGACATGGTCACGAAGTCCGGCTTCAGACCGTAATGTTGAAAAGCAAAGGGCTTTCCTGTTCTCTCAAAACCGCACAGAACCTCATCAAGAATCAAAAACAGGGAGAACTCCTCGCAGATACCCTGAAGAGCTTCAAACCAATCAGCAGAAGGAATACTTACTCCATTCGTACCAGAGATTGTCTCCAGAATAATCGCAGCCACATCTCCATGGCCTTCACTTTCGAGCAATTCACGAAGAGACTTTAATTCTGGATCTTCCCCGTGGTCTTTCATGCGCAAGGTATAGGAGGAAAGACTCAAGTGATCTTTCGTTCGCCAGTCTCCCGTTACAGACAAAGCACCCAGGCTGGCACCGTGATAGCACTCCTGACGGGCGATAACCTTGTTCGCGGCTTTCACTTGGCGGGCCATTTTCAAAGCATTTTCTACAGCCTCCGCTCCACTGACCGTGTAGAAAATCTTGCCCTCCAACCCAAGATAATCAAGCAGTTGTCTGGAAACCTTTTCCTTCAGTTCACATTCGGCCTTCGGAGACAAGATCAGAAAATCATCGATCTGCTGATGAAGCGCTTCTTTCAGGCGAGCATTGCTGTGACCAAGGTTCGCCTGAAATGAGGTACTGATCCCATCTAGAATCTTCTCGCCGGACTCAAGAAAAATCCAGGCACCTTGCGCTCTTTTGTATTGAAATGTTGGAGCTGTATCCTGTGCACTCCAGGAAATAAAGTAACTTCGCGACATCAGACCTTCAATTGCATATATTCAAACTGACCCTGCTTCAATTCAAAACTGTGGCGAACGTAGTTTTGATCTTTCTCACGGCAACCTCTCCAGAAAGTGAACTGACCTTCTTCAAAAGAACCAACAGCCCCTCCACAGGTAAAACTTGGATCCTGGGCCCCACTTTCATAGTGTGAACAAATGGACTTGGGATAGTTTTCATGATCACACAACATATCTTCCAGATCCTTCAACACTTTGACATTATCAATCTTTTGCTTGAGCAGCTCATAACGATTATGGGTAGTCGAAGCTTTTCCAATTGTGATCTCCAACTCCTTCGCTTCTTCGCTCAAACAATGATTGGTATGAAAGAATCGGGAACTCTCCTGAGTATCCCCGGTTCTCGCTTGAACCGTTGGCAAGATCTCCCAAAGAGAAGATCTGTCACCGTACCCAATCAAGTAGGAGTGGGCTGAGGTCACCTGGGCCGTTTTGAGAGTTTCCTCCATAGCCTCGAAATTCTTTTGGGCAAGGGTTTTTCTCACCAAAGCAGGCCACAAAATCCCACTTCTGGCATCACTCGAGTTCAAATTATTAACCCCGACCATTGCTCCCTTAGAATCAAATCCCATCATCCCCAGGCAACCCACCAGAGAAAACAAAAGCTGCTCCTGACCAAGTTGCAAAACGGTCACATAGTTTTTTGCTGTAGAATGCATATCCCAGGTCTGACCCAGCAATAAATTGTCTTCTTCCTTCACACACACAGTGGAACAACCTTCATCAGCCGGAATGTCGCGAAAGTCTGTGTAATTGTTCAAAATCACAATCTGGGTGATGCTTGTGCTGGATCCTTTTTGGATTCCTTCAAGCTCTTCAAACAAGTCCTGATCAAATTCTCTGGTTTTTTCCCATTGTTCCAGGGCCAGCTCTTCCAGTCGATCTTTCAAATGAGGACTTCTTTGAAGCATCAAGTCTTCCCGAATATTACTCAATTCGCGAATCGCCTCGCGGTAACTTTCTCCATGCTCGTGGCCTCTTTGAAGAGGAGTCAGACTCAAGTCCTGAAAAATTATGGGAAACTTTACATCCATTTAGAACTCCTCCACAAAGCGTTTCATTTCTGCCGGACTTGGAAGGACCCGGTAGAGTCCCGGACGAACTTCCTCCAGCATAGAGGTCAGCTCTGCTGGCAGCACTCCTGAGACAAACCCGCATCCATTTTGCAGATTCAAGGTGTTGACAGGATACCCCTCAAGAACCTTGCGAAACTTCTCTTCAAACTTCTGGATGAGCTCAAGACTCTCTTCTTTATTCTTGAGGAAGTCTTGAACCGCCCGGGTAAAACAACCGTAGGTAAACTCATCACCATCCCAGGTACTGATCAGGGCGAGAGGTTTCTCCACATAAACACTGTCCTGCCCATAAACTATTCCCATTTGCCCTCCCATAAAGGAGAAGCCCAAATCAGGTTCAAAACGAGCACTGGCCAGAAAATGATCTCCATCGTAGCGACCAAACAAGCTCCCCGTATCATTGAAGACTACAGGAGTATTGTATTTTCGACAGACATCCAAAATTGCTTTCAAACAATCAGGATCGATTCTGAGCAAGGACTTCTGACCAATAGGCTCCAGAAACAAACCCAGGTACTGACTCGTTTGGAGGTTTTGTGTTAACTGCTCGAGAAACTCCTGTGGCTCATGTGGAAAGGGTAGAAAATCCACAGGAAAGAAGTTCTGCTTGCCGGATAGTGAGCGTGAAAGGAAACTGCCTTCACCAAAATAACTCCCTTGAATGGTCAACAACCTCTGAACTTTACGGGTATCCCAGATACTTTTCACTGCCTTGTCTACACATTCACTCTGGGAGCTTGTCGTAAAACAGTGACGCATGGAGTCAGGAAGTAAACTCAGGAAACTCTCGGTATTACTCAGAAAGTCAGGACTAATGAAGTTGGAAAGGCAAACTTTATTGAGCAGATATCCCTGATAATCACGAAGGAAATCCCTGTCCAGGTTATCCATGCCCCAGGGAGCCCGAACACCCTCACTCAAACGAATCTGGCCCTTTCTCCAGGGTAGTTCGAGGGAGTAGTAGAAACACCCGCGATGATCCTCAAAATCTTTGTAGTCTTCAGGCAAGTGCTGCAACTCAAACGCTCCCAAGGAGAGATTGATGGCAATCATTGCTCCCGCCTTGAACTCGCGATTGCGACCGTGTATTCGCTCAAATCCACTCAGCAGTGCGTAACCAGTCTGGGTAAACTTTAAAAAGCGACCCAATCCTCTGGAAACAAAGTCAGGGTGAACTGTAATATCGAGACTATAAAGAGCCTTCTCATCACTAAAAAACGGATCTCTTCTCACACCGGACACCAACGGACTTCCAGCAAGGACTGAACATACGCTTAAACCGGCGAGTTTCTCACCCTGAAGCAGAACTACACCAAAACCCTTGTCCCGAACGATTGCATTTTCGAACTCCTGGTAAGAGGTCTGGCGGGCTTCTTCATAAACAAGCTCCTGCAATCGCTCGATTCGATCCTTGTAAGACTCAAGATTGGATTCATCAATGATTTCAAGACTCAGGTCTGTACCAAATCTCACCAGATGCTGGCGTTGTCTGGTTAAAAAATCATCAATCTTACACTCAGATTCTGTTTGCAAAGATTCAAACTGCAAGTCGAGAAGTTCTTCATGCATGGTTTCGTACAAATCCCGAATAGCACTTTCATGATAAACAATAGGCTCTTTGGGCACCTCTTCTCCCAAGGCCTGTCTTAAGGCTTTATCCAACTGAGTAAACAAAAGATCTAGCTCTTCTTCACCAAAAGACAGATTGAGTCGAAATCTGGCCGTATGAGTTCCCGCAGGATAATAAAGCATCCCGTGATGAAAACGAGCTGCGATGAACTTGGGTACATAATCCTTGTCAAAGAAATCAAAAGAGAAGCTCATTCCTCTCGCTCGTGGTGAGTGAATAGCCTTTTTATGCTTCTCAACAAAGTCTTTCAAGCGATCCCTGACGCGCTTTTCAAGGGTCACCAGACGATCATAGCTTTGATCCAGCGCGATTCCCTGCAAGTAACCTCGAACCAGTGAGTGAACCGCATATTCCTGATCGAAAGGAATAGTTTCGTGACTCAAGACCATACCGACTTGAGCCTTCTTGGCACAGACCACGTAATCCGGCTCCAGGACCTGTGAATTTTCATCTCTGAGATCAAAAATGGTATGCCAGAAGAAGTCAGCCCCCATGGCAAAACCACACTGTACTTCATCGTAGACGATAGGCACCTGCAAGGCACGGCAAAGATTTGCCAAGCCATTGTGATATCTCGAACTTGAGTAGCGATCTCCCCCTTCACACTGCATCGGCTCTGCAAGAACAGCAAAGACCTCGTTACTCATCAGTGCTTCTCTGACCTGAAGCAAAGTGTTAACTTCACTCTTTAACAGTTCATCTTTTCCACAATCAGGCAAGAGACTCTCAAAATCACTTCGGGCCGCCTTGGACCATAGTTCTCTCCAGGATTGATCGACCTTTACATCTGTTTCGTAGTCCCCTTTCATTTCAGGGTAATCCACAAAAACACTTTTGAAGGAAGGCCATTCAAAGATCTCCCTCTTCACTGGATTCCAGGTTGATGCCAGAGAAACCAGCATCCTTCCATGAAAACTCCCTTTGAAGGCCAAGACCTTATTCTGATTCGGGTTTCTTCTTCTCTCATAAGCTGCCCCAAGTGCAATTTCATTTGCTTCAGAACCGGAATTGCACAAAAAAGTTTTCAGTTTCTTCCAGCCCAGTTTGCGCTTGAGAAAATCACGGTAGCTCACCAGTAGTTCTTGTACTCGCAGGGAAGCGCGATCATTGGACCAGGCTTCAGACCAGTGCCATACCCCTCGCATGGAACTTGCTCCAAACCCAAGACCCAAAGTCGCAATCTGCGAGGCCGCATCGAGGATTGCTTTTCCTGACTCAGTCTTTAAAAAAATTCCTCGAGACTTGTTCAGATCACTGAGGTAAGGTTTCTTCTCTGCCGGCAGGAATCCTCTTTCATAAATTTTTTCCAGTGTCTTGAGAGATTGTTCTTCAAGATCACCATTTACCAATTCAATTTGATTGTAATCACTCATGATTCTTTCCTTTCCGGGCTCGAAATACCTACATAATTCCAGTTACCGGGGGCTTTAACATCCCCTTCCATGGAAGTTACCGGATAGCTGCAATATTTACCGGCAGTTACTGCAGTCGGGAAGAAGTTTCCACTGGCCTTCAATCCACCAAATGGTAGTTTGCTACTGGCCCCCACTGTTGATTTGTTCCAGTTCACCAGGCCTGTTTCCACTTCATGCCAGCACTCTTGAAATACAGATTCACTTGCAGTAAATACGCTGCAAACCAGACCATAATCACTGGCATTGGCCAGAGTCATAGCGTCTTCCAGTGAGCTGTATGGAATCAAGGTGACTGCCGGACCAAAAACCTCTGTTTGCAAGAAAGTGGAATCAAGCATCTTTTCAAGATTCGCACTTCCTTTGCAAATTAGCGGGCTCACATAGAATCCGTCTTTTCCAGGGTTCAATTCACTGGCTTCTAATAGAATCTCAAATCCTTCTTCACGAGCTTGCTCCATCGCTCCCAAAAAGCTCTGACGGGAAAAACAGTCGATCAAAGGACCCATAAAAACCTCTTCCATGGGATTCCCGATTTCAATCTGGCGAGCTTTCGAAACAAACTCTTTCGAAAACTCCTCATAAAGACTTTCATGAATCAGGATTCTCGAAGTGGCACTACAGCGCTGCCCTGTGGTGAGAAAAGCTCCTGTAATTGTCTCTGCAAGAGCCTGATCGAGATTAGCATCTTCATGCACAATCGCAGAGTTGATCCCCCCCATTTCCAAAGCCAGAATTTTCCAGGGCTGATCGATAGTTGCTTGCTTGATAGCCTTACCCACAGGATAGGAGCCCGTAAAAAGTACCCCGTGAACCTGTGGATGAGAAACCAGCGCTTTGGAGATATCTCGGGAACCCTGCACCAGATTGAATACTCCGGGGGCAAATCCAGCTTCTCGAAAGAAATCAGCCATCAACAAGCCAACTCCGGGTGTCTTTTCCGATGGCTTGAACACCACCGTATTTCCATACAGCAGAGCAGGTACTATGTGTCCATTGGGTAAATGAGCCGGAAAGTTGAATGGCCCAATTACACTCATCACACCGAGGGGCCGATGTCGGTATGCACCTTTGACTCCGGGAAGAATATTTTCAATCTCCACATCCTGGGTCAATTGCATACCCGCCTGAATGCTCAGATCTACTTTACCAATCATTCCCTTGACCTCTGTTCGAGCTTCCCACAAGGGTTTTCCCACTTCCCTGCAAATCAAAGTGGCCATCTCTTCGCTTCTCGCCTGAATCACAGACTTGTATTTCTGAAGTAGCTCTATTCTTTCCTCAAGAGTCGTTCTTTTGAATCTGGCAAAGGCTTGTCTGGCACTTTTTACTGCCAGTTCTACGTGATTGATATGACTTGGAAAACGTCCAATAGTGTCACTCAAATCACCTGGATTAACGCTCTCAATCTCTTGTTTGGGATCTCCCTCACGAAGCCACTCACCATTAATGAAATTACCTGGATTTTGCAAGATTTCTGACTTCGTAGACATGTCTGACAGCCTTTCGAGTCCTTAAAGCGGGGACTCATCTCTTCGTAAAAGGCCTACAACTTAGCAAAATTTCCATCCTCAGAGAAGCAAATGAATTCCTTTTTGCTGGAAGCAAAGCTTAGTCTGTCATATCATGTCGCCCTTATGGCGGGAATAATACCAACTGAAGAAGCAACAAAACTCATGGATTTACTCAAGGAGCAAGAGGCTGCAACCGTTGCCAGTAACCTCATGGAGGAAGGCTACAAGGTCGGGGCTATTGTTCTGGCATTGTGTTCTCAGGAAATGAGAGTGGAAGTCATTCAGGTGCTTCCCAAAAAGGACAAGGTTCGATTTGTACAGGCGATGTCCAGACTCGTACAACCACCTGACTTCGTTTTGGAAACTTTGCGGGAAACTCTGGAGTCCAGGTTCCCGAAGAAGGAATCAAGCGCCTAGCAGATTTCCATGAAAGCACTGGGTCACCAAACATTGATAGAACTCTACGATTGCAGCGTGGATCAAATTTCACAAGCTGACATAGTCGAGGAAGCCATGGTTCGGGCCGCCAAAGAGGCGGGAGCTACTGTGGTCAATTCCACTTTTCATCAGTTTTCCCCTTACGGAGTCAGCGGTGTTGTTGTCATTGAAGAGTCTCATCTCGCGGTTCACACCTGGCCCGAGTACGCTTATGCGGCAGCAGACTTCTTTACATGCTCCGACTCTACCGATGCTCTCAAAGCCTGTGAATCTCTTAAAAGATCTTTTCAAGCCCGCGAAATTTCTGTATCCGAGCTTCAGCGAGGCAGTCGCCTCCTTCTCGAGAAGAACAAGTCTCTTTCTCAGGAACACGGTTCTTTGAAAGTCATCTGAGAACAATACAAAAAGTCCTATTTTCCTGCCTGATTTGATAAACTGGCCCCACAACTTTTGATCACTGAATTCAACCGAGTGTTGAATCCACGGCTCAAATCTTTCCAGTTGGAGGAACAATGGCAAAAATTCTCACAAGCAGCAAAGAAGCTGTCGCCCAGGTTCAAAGCGGGATGACTTTGATGGTGGGTGGCTTCGGAGTCTGTGGACTCCCTGAAAATTTGCTCCATGCACTCGCCGACACAGAGGCGAAGGATCTCACCCTGATCAGTAACAACGGTAGTGTCGATGGCTGGGGCAATGGTCGACTCATCGCCAATGGACAGGTATGTAAAATGTACTCTTCCTACATCGGCGAGAATGATACTCTCACAAGTAAACTCCTCGCCGGAGAAATCGAGGTTGAACTTGTGCCTCAGGGAACCCTGGCCGAAAGAATTCGTGCTGGAGGAGCTGGAATTCCTGCCTTCTTTACCCCCACCGGTTTTGGTACCAAGGTAGCCGAAGGAAAGGAAACTCGAAATATCAATGGCAGAGATTGCATTCTCGAAGAGTCCTTCTTTGCTGATGTGGCCCTTATCAAGGCTTACAAGGCAGACAAAAAGGGCAATCTCGTCTTCAATAAAACTGCCAGAAACTTTAACCCCATTATGGCAACTGCCGCCAAAGTTACAATCGTAGAAGTCGAAGAGATAGTTGAAAATGGAGAACTGGATCCTGATCACATCATCACTCCTGCGGTTTATGTGAATTACCTCGTCAAAGGAGAAGAGTATGCAAGGCGAATCGAAAAAAGAACGAATCGCGCGTAGAATTGCCGCTGAGTTGCAAGACGGGTTCTATGTCAATCTTGGTATTGGTATTCCTACTCTGGTAGCGAACTACATCCCCTCACAATATGACATCTTCTTACAGTCTGAAAACGGTTTACTGGGTATTGGCCCCTACCCTGTAGAAGGTGAAGAGCATTGTGACCTCATTAATGCTGGCAAAGAAACTGTGACAACGCTTCCAGGCTCAAGTTTTTTTAGCAGCGCTGACTCCTTTGCCATGATTCGAGGAGGCCATATCGATGCCACAGTTCTGGGGGCCATGGAAATCAGTCAGAATGGTGATATTGCCAACTACATGATTCCCGGAAAACTCGTCAAGGGAATGGGTGGGGCCATGGATCTCGTCGCAGGTTCACGAAATGTTATAGTTGCCATGATGCATGCCAACAAAGCCGGGGAATCCAAAATCCTCAGAGAGTGCTCACTTCCTCTTACAGGAAAGGCTTGTGTGAACAAGGTGGTTACGGATCTGGCTGTGATGGAAGTGAGAGAAGACGGACTCCATTTACTTGAAACGGCAGAAGATGTCAGCATTGATGATGTAAAGGCAGCGACAGAAGCTGAACTGATCATCGGTGATGATGTAAAAGTCGGTACTTTCTAAGACTGGACCGGCATTTTGGAAGCTGCTGCTGGCGTATTCTTCAAATCCTTGTTTCTGGCCTGGTTGTGGCTCGAACTGAGTCGCACACTGGAACACCAGTTCAAGCTTCCCACCCTGCCCCGCAGACTTCTTCATCAGGGAACTCTCGATACACTGGTATTTTACCTGATCTCTCTACACTTTCTCAGTGGCAGCAGTATCGAGAATTACCTTCATATCTGTTTCCTCCCCTATCTGATCATGGATTTATTCCTGGTGCGACGAGGGCATCGTCTCCAGGTCTATTTCTGGATGGAATTGCTTTGCATTGTTGCCCTGATTTATTCGGGATTAAAGATTTCCTTTGTCACTGATCCCAGAGGAGGCTTCTTCCTTCTGGAACAAGGAAGTTATCTGGTGACTTTCTTCTGGATGGTCTTCCTGGTCAGCCTTCTTAATTTGTTTAATGTAGTCGAAGGATTACTCTATGTCGTCAGCACTGTGTTGGCGGCGAGCTTCATTATCGGGATTCTGGTACAACCCTGGGTTGCTTCCGGGTCTCTTGAGTTCTCTTTCGTTGGTCTGGCATTTTGCATGATGATCTGGATCTTCACTGCCCTTAGAGAAAGCTCCTCCCTGAACGCTCTCTCTTTTCAAAGTTCTCTGGCTCTGCTGCTTGGTTGCCTCAGCGTCATCAGCACCACAAAACGAATGGCTATCATCACCCTCTCAAGCACACTGGGTCTTTTTCTGATCCCTATTGTCTTCTTTGCTTTTGTGATCTACTTTACTCACTTCCACTACAAGTTTGTGAAGTACAAGGAGTTTGCCAAGCAACCCCAGTTCCTTTGGCGATTCACAACAGGCTCTGTCAATGCTTTCATCTTCCTTGCTTGCGTTTGTGAGATTTCTATCCTCATGGCGTTCTTTTTCTTTGAGAATGTCCTCTGGAGTTTCGGAATTCTTTGTTTCGCTTTGGTTATGTTTGCCCGTTTTTCCCGTCGAATCTTTATCAAATCCAAGGTCCGTTACCAGGATATTTTCTTCCCTCACGAAGATCATATCGAGATGTTCGAAACCCGGATTTTTCGTGGAACCAAATCCAGAGCTGTTGAGATTGTAGACAAAACCCTTCAAAAGGATGAATTTGAACATCTGGTCACACCAGATGCTCTTTGCCTCTTTCGAACTGTCAGTGACCGCAAGTTCGCTTCAATTCTCAGACGATCCTTCATGGCGATTCCTGATGGTGCCGGAGTCCTCTGGGCCAGTATTTTCCTGAAGGAAAGACCTATACTGGAGAGGATTCCCGGTATCGAGTTCACACGAGACCTTTGTGAACTTTGTGAGTGCAAAGGATACGGGGTGTATTTTCTTGGAGCCAAACAGGAAGTTCTGGAGCAGGCTGTATCTCAGCTCAAGAGCGAGTATCCTCAACTGGAAATTTCCGGAATCCGCAATGGCTACTTCAAAGAAGAGGAAGAAGACCAGATCATCGATCAAATCAACCAATCAGGAGCAAAAATACTCTTTGTCGCTCTGGGGGTTCCCTTGCAAGAGTACTTTATTCAAAGGAATCGCCACAAATTCAAGATTCCCATGGCGATGGGGATTGGTGGAAGCCTGGATGTGATCTCAGGAAACCTGAAGCGAAGTCCCAAGTTTTTCCAGGATTATGGTTTGGAGTGGTTGTACAGAACAGTGAAAGAACCCTGGAGAATCTCCAGAATCATTGCTTTGCCACTCTATATTCTAGCGGTTCTCAAACAAAAATTGCATCTTGGAGATCGGGAGATCGAAAAACAGCTGCGTTGAGATCATAGACAATTTTTCTCTCGATTCACCTCACTTTGTATGCAATCTGTTAGATTGCAAAACAACTTCCCTGACCGAGGCACAAGACAGCTTCAAGCCAGCCGATGAATCTGAGGATGGTACGCCTGATCTTGTTTTTCTCGCTTTTATACCCGTTGATTGCCGACCCTACCTTAAATCGATCGGATCTCATCATTCAGCCCCGATTTGATGAAGTGATCTCCAATTCCATTGATTTTATGAAGCGAAGGCAAAAGCCGGACGGTTCCTGGGTCTATGATCATCTCCCCTTTGATGGAAAAACTACCTTCAAGGGAAGTCTTGTTCGAATGGCCGGAACCTTCTATTCGCTTGCAGTGACTTATCAGGGCAATGATAAAGAGCTCAAGGATATGATTGACAAGGCAATTGGATTCTTTACTCTCAACACACGCGAGTTTGTGCGCCGTGGTAAAACCCTTCGAATCATCTCTGAATCTCATGAGGGTTATACGGGAACCATTTGTCTCTTTTTGTCTGGATGGCTACTCCTTCACCACAAGTTTCCCGAAGAGTTTCCAGTGGACAAGCCACACTACATGCAATTCATGGACACTCTGGAATACTACAGCGACAAAACAGCAGGAATCACTCGCTACATCAATACCAAAGAAGACTACGTCGAAAAACTGGGACGTGACGCTGAGGTCTATGCTTCTGCCCAGCACTTTCTAACCCTCTCTATCTTTCATCTAACTTTTAAGCGTAAGTACTTCCACCCCAAGCTAAAAGAATACATTGCTCTTTATGATCGCAAATGGAAATACGAGATTTTGCCCCAAAGTTATCACTGGGTTATGCAGGCCTACTACTATCTCTACCTGATTGAAAACCCGGATCTTCAAAGAGTCTTGCCAAGAATGATCGAGAATCTGCAAAGTGCCTTTCAACAGCATTACACTTTGGAAAACAAGATGTCGAATACCTGCTCGATTGCAGAAGGCTACAGCAGTTATTACCGCTACAAAATGGAAGAGAAGGAACTGTCCCGAGCCATGATGTACAGTCTTAGTAACAATCTAAGACATCTGAAGAATTTTCAGATTCTTCCGGGAATGAAGAAAAGAATTCGAGCGACTGAAGAAGGTAGGGAAGATCAGTACGTTCCCATGAAAGACCCTCACCTGGCTGAAGGAGGATTCTGGGCAAGGCTGGAAGGAAAGCACTCCACCCGAATTGATATGACTCAACACTGCCTGACAGCCTATGTTCATCATCGCTACATTCTGGACAATCTGCATGAAAACCTGCGCCATCTGGTCAATCATCGCGAGCACACAGAGCTGTTGGAGTGGCTACAGGCACAAAGACAGAGAGGGCCGGAACGCAAAAAGATGCACTCTGTGCTTCTCAAAGAAGTCTGGTTGGATTAAGCTCTGGACTTTCCAACCACTAGTCTATGGGTATTCGATTCAGCGCAGTAAAGTCTTGGCGATCACCATTCTTTGCACTTCGCTGGTCCCTTCACCTATCTCGGTGAGTTTCACATCACGAAAGTATCTCTCCACGTGATACTCTTCCATGTAACCGTATCCACCTAACAACTGAACACCATGGTTACAGGCTTCCATAGCCATTTCACTGGCATAAAGCTTGGCCATACTGGCTTCCAGATTGTGAGGAAGTCCCTGATCTTTTAGATAGGCCGCTTTGTGGACAAGAAGTCTTGCTGCATCCAGGCGAGTCGCCATATCAGCAATTTTGAACTGAATGGACTGCAGTGCTGAAAGAGGTTTACCAAACTGAACTCTTTCGTTGCAGTGCTTGATACCATCCTCAAGTGCTCCTCTACCCAGTCCCAGTGCCATCGCTCCAATACCGATTCTTCCGCCTTCAAGAACCTTCATTGTATTCATGAAGCCCTGATTGAGTTCTCCAACAAGGTTCCCCTTTGGAATTCGTACATTCTCAAAAATCAGCTCGCATGTGTCACTGGAGCGAAGTCCAAGCTTCTCCATTTTTGGTCCGTGGCTGAACCCTTCCATACCTTTTTCGAGGACAAAGGCACTGATGCCTTTTGTGCCTTTCGAGGCATCAGTCATAGCAAGGATTACAAAAGTGCTTCCCACACTACCTTGCGTGATGAAAGTCTTGCCACCATTAATGACCCACTCATCACCATCAAGAACAGCTGTTGTTTTCATACCTGCTGCATCAGAACCGGAACCAGGCTCGGTAAGACCCCAGCCAGCCAGTTTCTTGCCGGTAACAAGATCAGGGAGGTACTTTTTCTTCAACTCATCAGAGCCAAACAATGCAATGTGTCCAGTACCGAGAGAAGTGTGTGAGGCTACTGTAATCGCAAGGGAAGCATCATGTCGTGCCAACTCTTCAATAACAAGCGCATAGCTCACGTTGTCTGCATCGAATCCACCATACTCTTCAGGATGAATCATACCCATCAGACCAAGCTCAGAGAGTTCTTCAATCAAATCATGTGGAAACTCCCCGGACGCATCTCGCTCAAGTACCCCTGGTGCCACTCTTTTCTGCGCAAATTCACGCGCAGTATCACGAATCATTTTCTGATCTTCTGTTAATTCAAATTCCATGTTCATCCTTCTTTCAAAGAAATAAAAACTCTCTGTGAGACTTATCTGAGTACTTGTCTTGAGATTACCAACCGCTGAATTTCGCTGGTACCCTCGTATATGGATGTTACCCTTGCATCACGATACAATTTTTCAATGGGATATTCCCTGATGTAACCATTTCCTCCGTGAATCTGCAGAGCGTCATAGCAGACCTTGTTACACATTTCCGAAGCAAACAGCTTGGCCATAGAGGCAGCCTGAATATAGTTTTGTTTCTGATCCTTCAAATAGGCCGCTTTGTAAGTCATCAAACGGGCACTCTCAATCTGGGTCGCCATGTCAGCAATACTGAACTGAAGAGCTTGCTGTGAGGCAATCGGCTTTCCAAATGCAACTCGCTCCTTGGCGTAATCGCGAGCCAGTTCAAGTGCTGCCTGAGCAATTCCAACACACAAGGCTGCAATTCCGATGCGACCACTATTGAGACCGTTCATCATAACTTTGAACCCGTTCTCGCCACCAATCAATTGGCTCTCATGGACTCGAACCTGCTCCAGAGTTACCTCTATGGTGTTGCTGGCACACTGACCCATTTTGTCTTCAGGTTTACCCAGGATCAACCCCTCCTGGCCCGGTTCAACGATGAATGCGCTGATTTCCTTTTTGGCCGCATCAGGAGCTGAAGTCACAGCAGTGAAAATAAATGCTTTGGCGAAACTGCCGTTGGTTATGTAGATTTTTTTACCGTTGAGAACATAATGATCACCATCTCTTTTTGCAGTAGTCTTTTGATTCTGTGCGTCCGAGCCAGCCATTGGTTCGGTCAGGCAGAAACTGCCCAGTCCTTTTGAACAAAGAACAGGAAGATATTGCTTCTTTTGCTCCTCGGACCCATACAAATTGAAGATCTCACAGACCAAATGATTTACTGTCATGGTAACAGCCACAGAAGAACAAGCCTTTGCTATCTCCTCTACTGCTGCTACGTAAGCCACAGTATCAACTCCAGCCCCACCATACTCTTCAGGAATTGTCATTCCCAAAAGACCAAGTTCTCCCATCGCTTCAATCGCTGCCTGGGGGAATTCATGCTTTTGATCCCATTCCAGGGCATAAGGAGAGATGTGCTCCTTGCCAAAGTCACGAGCCATATCCTGGATCATTTTCTGATCTTCATTCAATTCAAGAATCATTGAAACTCCAGATTAACCTTGTTTGAAACTGATGCCATGACCAGATTCTGGATAAGACCAGCTCACTGCTCCCTGATCACAGGCGTAATAGCAAGTCCCGCATTCAATACAATCTTCATACTGAAATCTCATTTTGCCATCAATGATTTCATAGCACTTGGCCGGGCAGACATTGGTGGTGCACTGATGGGGACATCCACTGTCACAAATTTCGGTATCCACAAGAATATGTGGCTTCTTACTGATGTTATTCTTAACTGTAATCAGTCTGTCTTTCACAGAAATACTCATAGGTACAAGCCTCCTGAAATCGCGGTTTTCATCAATTCGTAGTAACTGATTCCCGAATCATCGATGCAGTCCTTCACAATATCACGGGTCTTTTTCTTTGGAGACCCATCCACAAGAAAGACCTGTTTCATGATGTCATTGATTAGCTGGGGATAGGTTGTAAACATATCCTCGTTGTGAATGAACCTCACAGCTCCCTGAAAGTTATGCATATCTTGTAGAACAAAGGTTTCGGCAAGCTTATCCTGGTAGCAAGACAGGCTGTTAGCGCTGAAATCAGCCTTTTTCTTCGCTTCAACAACAGCTAAAGCAGCTTGCCTGCCAGACTCCATGGCCATATTCATTCCTTCAATGGACTTCCCTGTATTCATAAGAAGTCCGGCACTGTCACCGACGACCATAGCTCCGGGCTTGTATAATTTTTTGGGTACCGCACGTATGTCTCCTACAGGAACCACGTGAGCGGAATACTCGATCATCTTTCCACCCTTGAGAATCGGTGCGATGGAAGGATGCTCCTTGAAATGATCCAGCAGGTCATAAACCGCTTTTCCATGATCTCGCAGGGAAGCGATGCCCAAAACCAGTCCAATAGAGATTGTATCCCGATTTGTATACAGAAAGCCTCCGCCTTCCACACCCTGGGTGCAACCCACAAATTCATTGCTCATTCCACTGAGGCCATCAAGCTGAAATTTGGCTTCCAGAAGATCCTGATCAAATTGCCAAACTTCCTTGATCCCTGTGGCGACAAGGTGGGCATCCGTTGTTTGCTCCAAAAAGCCCGCTTTTCGTGTCAGGAGATTGTTGATTCCCTCAGCAATAATCACGCAGTCTGCTAAAAACTCGTCTTCACCTGCTTTGATTCCAACGATTTTCTCACCTTCAAAAACAAGATCATCCACAACAATCTCGGTGGCTACGAAGCTGTCTTCAGGATAGTCAGACTCGGAAATAGCCTGCTCCACCTGCTCACCTAGCCACTTGTCAAATTTGGAGCGCAGTACGCTGACTCCGTTGTAGGGTCGCTTGGCAAAGTCCTGATTCTTGTAGTCTATGGAAAAACTTGCATCATCAGTCATGAAGCTTAGTCGACGACGATCTACATAGCGCTCAAATGGTGGATCCTCGGTCTCATCAAGCAATGCAGGGAAGATTTCGGATGCAGTTGGTCCCCAGAGAACACCTCCAGAAACATTTTTGCTACCCGTCCACTCGCCTTTCTCCACAAGCAAGATCTTACAATTGTTTTTAGCAAGAGTATAAGCAGCCGCACAACCGGCAACGCCCCCTCCTACGATGATACAGTCAAACTTTTCGTCTTCCATTATTCTTCCTGCTTTGATTCTTCCCAGTCTGATTGACTTCTCAAGAGTTTTTCTTTACCTCTTCGATTGCTTCAATCAGCGGTGGCACAATTTTGAATAAATCACCTACCAGACCATAATCAGCAATATTAAAGATTGGAGCTTCAGGGTCTTTGTTGATAGCAACGATAACTTTGCTGTTACTCATTCCTGCTGTGTGCTGTACTGCACCGGAAATACCTACTGCAAAATAAAGGTCAGGAGTGACTACCTTACCGGTTTGACCCACTTGAAGTGTCGCTGGAGTCACACCGGATTCTACGAGAGCTCGTGTACTACCTATTGCAGCGCCAAGAGAGTCCGCCAATTTTTCAATCAAGGCAAAACCATCAGCATCTTTCACACCTCGACCAGCTGAAACTACAACATCCGCATCATCAAGACTGACTCGATCAGAGGAAACTGAAATCAGTTCCTTGAAAACTTGCTTCAAACTGGGAGCCTGATAGTCCACATTCACTACTTCAGCGGTTGCTGATGTGTCCGCGTCAGCTGTATCAAAGGAGCCGGAACGGATTGTCAAAACAACCTGGGGATGTTGAGTTTCCATTTCAGATCTGGCTTTTGCTGCCATGAGTGGACGCTCAATCTTGATGGAATCACCTTCCCAGCTCACCTTGGAGCAGTCGAGAATCCCACAGGCATCCAGCTCTGCAACCAGGCCCGGGATGTAATCCTTGCTTGTTTCGCAACTGGGAGTCATGATCAGTCGAGCTCCTCCAGCTGCATCAATTGCTGCCTTCACAGCACTGATCACCGGAGTATTCAAATAGCTCTCAAAAATATCGTTTTCCACGACATAAACTTTGGACGCACCATAGTGGGCCAGGTTTTGAGCTTCAGAAGCAATGTTTGCCCCCACCAATACTGCTTCCACAGTGGCTGAACTGGCTTTTGCGATTCGAGAAGCTTCACTGAGAACTTCGTAGCTGCCCTTCTTGATTTTTCCTGCTTTTGCATCTGCAATGACAATAATTTTGCTCATCTTGACCCCTTAGCCCAATACCTTGGCTTCTTTTGTTAACTTTTCAATCAAGGTAGAAACCAACTCTTCTGCTTCTCCTTCAAACTTCTGGCCTGCTTGACGTGGAGCTGGCTCATCCCAGCGAACAAGCTTTGATGGAGAACCGGCGTCACCAACCTGAGATACCTCAAGCCCCAGATCAGAAACTGCGACTTGCTCCATTGGCTTCTTTTTGCTAGCCATGATCCCTTTCAGAGACGGGATTCTTGGATCATTCATATCATTGGAACAAGTCACCAGACAGGGAAATGGAAGTTCTACCATTTCAGCACCCAGATCTCCCTGACGCTTCACGGTCACATTAGAGGAGCCTGGATCGGCTTCCAAACCAACAGCGTTCGTCACGTAGGCAAGGCTCAGGTTATGAGCTAGCAATCCACCCGTCAGCCCCATATCATTATCTTGGCTCTGCTTACCACATAGAATTACATCGAATTCCCTGTCCTTGAAGAAAGCAGCCAGTGCCTTCGCTGCAGCATGGGAGTCAGAACCTTCAAAGGCATCATCACACAGGTGGTAAGCATTGTCTGCTCCCATTGCCAGTGCTTTACGCAATGCTTCCTTGGCCTTATCCGGTCCAATAAGCACCAGAGAAATACTCACATCAGAATGAGCTTCCTTCAAAACCAGAGCTTCTTCAACAGAGGAAGCATCGTAGGCGTTGAGAACATAGTTCAAGTCATCTTTTTGCAATTGACCGTCTTTGATCTGAAAAGGCATCGCCACATCAGGTACCTGCTTAACACAAATAAAGATCTTCACGGTTCCTCCCCTCGCTCAGCTGCTGAGCAAATCTCTGGATATAATTAATTTTTGAATTTCTGAGGTTCCTTCGTAGATTTCGCAGATTCTTGCATCCCGAAAGTAGCGTTCCACATCATATTCCTTGATGTATCCATAACCACCATGGACCTGAATGGCCTTGTTGGTAATCCAGGTGGAACACTCTGCTGCATACAGTTTGGCCATGGCAGACTCGGTGGCATACTTTTGCCCCTTATCCTTGAGTGAGCAAGCTCGATGAATCATTAAACGTGAGGCTTCCACCTTCACAGCCATATCTGCAATCATCCACTGGATGGCCTGAAAGTCGCCAATTGGCTTCCCAAACTGCTTTCTTTCCTTGGAGTACTGAATGGAGTCCTCCAGTGCTGCCCGGGCCAAACCCAGTGCCTTAGCTGCGATTCCGAGTCGCCCTGCATTCAGGGTATTCATAGCGATCTTAAAGCCTCCGTCCACTTCTCCCAATCGATTCTCATCAGGAATGATCAGATCTTCAAAGACCAACTCGGCCAAACCGCTCCCTTTGATTCCCATTTTTCCGTGCATGCCCTGGACTGTAAAGCCAGGCGATTTCATATCAACGACAAAAGCAGTAATCCCGCGATTTCCTTTTTCCGGAGAGGTACTGGTAAAGAGAATACAAGTGTCAGCATTGGTAGCACAGGTGATGAAAATCTTGGTTCCGTTAACGATCCAGTTGTCTCCATCTCGTTTGGCCACTGTTTTCATGGAAGCACAGTCAGAACCTGAATTTGGTTCAGTCAAAGCATAGCAACCCAACTTTTCACCGGACGCCAGTGGAGTCAGCCATTTTTCTTTCTGCTCCTGAGTTCCATTGCTTTTGAGTGGTTCGCAAGCAAGACTGTTATTCACACTCAGGATCACTGAAGTAGATCCACAATGCCTTGCAACTTCCTCCAGGACAAGACAATAGGCCTGATAATCGAGGCCCGCACCACCAAATTCCTCAGGAATTGCGATCCCGGTAAATCCCAACTCGGCAGAGGCCTTGTAGAGATCCGTTGGAAACTCACCCGTGGCATCAATTTCCCTGGCTCGGGGAGCCACTACCTTCGCAGCAAAATCTCTTGCAGACTGCTGGATTAACTTGTGGTCTTCACTCAATTCTAGTTTCATTCTCTCCTGCCTTCTTCTTCTGCTCTGTTCCGGACCAGTCTGGTCTCAATGAACGAAGAGCAATCAGTATGAGTTCCATTTGTTGGACAAGCTCTCTGGATTGCCAAAATACTGCCCTTCAGAGTGCCCCGAATAAAAGCTCTCGCGATGGGATCCCTTCTCTACGGTTTGAAGCGAGTCTGAAGGTAATGCGCAGTGTACCAGAAATTTGAGTGAAAAAACAGCAGGGTTCAAGAACTATCAGCACCGTTTCAAGAAGGAACTTTTGCTAACAATTTGAGTTGCCCTCCAAGGAAGAAAAAGGCCCCGTATCCAATGGACACGGGGCCTGTTTCAGGCAAGTTTGACATTATTTTTGGAGAACCTTAATTTTCCTAGTACATTCCCGGAAACTTTGTCTTGATTCGACTTTGAATCTGAGTTGCAACTTGCTTCTTTACAGCATCTCCTCCATTGAGGATGACAAAGTTACAGCGTCTGTTCAATTGCTGAATCAAAGCCACAGAAGTCTGCTCAAATCGATTCCAGAATTGCCAGTCCAACTCTTCACGGGTAAAACCAAATCTCTCTACTTCTGCAGGAGTCAAACCAGGTCCAAAACCGGTTCCAGTTCCGTTAAGAGCCCGGATCTCTTCTTCTAGTTGCTGCCAGTTCATTTGAGCGGAACGAATTTTAGCGGTGTAATATCGCAATTCCTGAGCTGTAGGATATCTGTTGATCTCACGATAGAAAGTGTCTCTTACTTTCTGCTCAATGGTATCTCCTGGCTCATTGCTGGTGATTCTCTGGATTTCCTGAATCAATTGAGGCAGAGTCATTGTGTTGCTGCGAAGACGATTGGAATAGTAAGAGCGCTCCCACTCTGTTGGAGGACGATTCCCGTAGCGCATGAAGTACTCTTCTACTAAATCCGTATACTCATCATCATAACCACCCCCTGTGTCCAGACTGCGAATCATCTCTCGCACTTCAATACGAGTTCTTGCGCCCGAATTCAAAAGTCGGGTGTAGTAGTTCAGCTCAGTCAGACTTGGCTGTCGATTATGAAATCTTTCGAACATGCGTCGAACAAATCTCTCATTTTCGTAGTGGTCAGTTCCTCCACCACCGCCGCTGTAGATTTCACGGGTTTCAACTTTTGCTCCAAGCAAGCAGTATGCGTTTCCATTGCTTTGCAACTGGATTCGAATATGATTCGAACCGGAACGGATGTAGCCCGCAATAGACCAGCTGTTTTCAGTAAAACGCTGGTAGGATCTTGCACTGTGTCCAGAGACGAGATTGCGCCCATTCACGTCGATTCTGAGGTAGCCAGCCTGCACTCCATACAATTTTTCCAGAATAGAGAGATTTGCGGATTGTACTCTGTAGCGGGGATCCTGACGGAAATGAATGTCGATGCTGGAGTATCCAGGTCGATCCATAATTACATGGTAATAACCCATTGAAGGCTCAAAATAGAAACTTGCTCCGTTGAGTTGAGCCCTCAGGTTGCCCTCCTGCACACCTTTTTGAAATGCAGCGTACAAGTAGCGGTTGACCATTTGACCTGGATAAGCGTTTTGATAGTCACCAGACTGACCAGACACACTGGAATAGCCAGATTGAGTTACATAGGAAACACTCTTGGCATGAAGGACGGTGGACAAAGCCAACGAAACCATTAAGGCCAATGCTGTAATGAATTGAAATCTAGCGTACATGACGACTCCCTGAAAGTGATAGAACTGCACCAAGTTTAAGGACTTGCTCCATTCCGTCAAGTAGAACTTGTTTGTTGAGAGCTGAAATTGCTGATTTTTGAATTTCAGGCAGTGCCGTTTTCGGCAAGGAGCTTCAGGCTCAGGAACCTGTATGATCTTAAAACTGTCTCACAAGCAGAGCTTCGAACTCCCGTGTAGTGATAGAATGATTTCATCAGGTCGATGCGCCATGCACCTGCCAGCCACCGGAAAAAGGATACTGAATCAAAATTATGAGTCCTGGTATGAACCCCGTCCAACTTGCACTTGTCATAGTTTCTTGCAATTTAGCCAGTACATTAAGCCATGATCCGTTCTTCCCAATGGAAATCACACCCTGGCTCCTCTCCAGCTTCCTGATTGGCTCAGGTTTTGCTCTTCTAGGATTAAGAAACTTTGTGTTCTTTGCTCTTGCATTGTTCCTGGGAGGTATCTTTTACTCCATTCCCGTTGCCCAGGCTGCGTTTTGCGGTTCATTACTGGGATACTTCTTCGCAAGAACCCTGCTTGAATCCTGCAGTGATCAATTTTTTCTTGCTTTATTTGCGGGTTTTGGAGCACAGCAGGTCCTCTTCGAGACAAGCATTCAAACCCAGTTCGTGATTAGCGGCTTTAGCCTCCTTACAATACTGCTGCTAGAGTGGCAAAACTCCATCAAGAGCCTTTTCGTCATCCCGGTGATTTGCTATCTCGCATTTCTGCTATATGCTCCTTCACTGGAACTCCAGTCACCCAGGAGAAACCAACCCTCTCCACTTTTCCTGCAACTTCAAAAGAACTTTCCACTGGAGTTCGCTAGTCTCTCTCCACCCTCAAAAGAGTTCTGGAGAAAAGTCGTCAAAGCCAAAAAGCCTGACTTTTCCAGTGCCCCCAATCTACCCAGCTCTGTCTTGTTTCCTTTAAAGGAAGAGCCCGTAAAACACATTGATGAAAACGGAGTCGTATTCAGTTTCGAGTTTGAACGGATTCTACCCAGTCTTGCCAAACACTGGGGTCTTTACTACGTCATGCAAGATGAATTCAGGAACTTCTACGTGCTCGGCTTTCATGATATCGCGGATTTTTATGCGGTAGTCGATCCTGTTTTCAAACCTTCAACAGGGCTTGAAGATTATCCGGTGAAACTTATCCCCTTGTTATTCAGATCCAGTTTCACATACCTCGACGTGCTTGAGCGCAACCCCGCTCTGATTCATCAAAGAAAGGCACTAAGGCTGGGTAGCGTTTCAGAAGTCAGAAATTCGGTGCCTCGCAGTATTTCAAAGTACCACCGGCAATTCAAAAGGACCTGGTGGAGACAGTTTTTGAAGTCAATTGAACCCCATCCAATACAGTCCGTCGAAGTCCACAGGGAGCTTGTAAACTATTACCTCTCTCATCAAGAGTGGGGTGTACTCGAATCTCTCATCTACAATTATGAACGCCACTTTGGTAGAGATTCGCTCTTTCACACTGCCTTGTATTCACTGCTTTCATCCAACTATCAAAGTCCACTGGCCTCCCTGTATCTTCCAGTGAAGGAGAGTGATTTGAACTCCAGTCTTCAGCTGTGTTCCTCACGTTTGGAAACTCTGAAGAATCTGGAAACTCGAATCATAGACTACGGTTCAAGGTTTGATTACGGGCTCTTGATTGATACAGCCAATGCTTGTTTCCAGGCAAGCTCCAGAAAGCAGCATTCTTATCTGATGGAAGCCATGCACTACAGCTCCAAAAGGATTGAGAAGCCCAGTTATGACGAACCCGGCTGCATGGGAGGTTGTGAAAAATCCTGGAAAAAGAAATGCGGCGAAGATGGAACCTGCGCCACAGCAGATTGCTCAGCCATGCCAAGTGGAGAAATCTCCTGCCCACCGCAAAAGGGAAATCCAATCCTCGATCTTCTCAAGATTGCTCCCTGAAAGCTGTGTAAAGTGAACCTACATTCTCACAACGAAGTCTTCACCGATCTCTCTGAGAAATCGACTGGGAACCTGGTACTTTTCTTCCCCGTGAACCGTTCGCAATCGTGCACCTGTCAGAAAGAGCTCCTTCATGGTTCGGGTCAATCCGACATAACAAAGCCGCCGCTCTTCTTCCAGTTTCATAGGGTCTTCGACACTATTTTTGTGAGGAAACAAACCTTCCTCCATCCCGACAATGAAGACAAAGTCAAACTCCAGACCCTTGGCATTGTGAAGAGTCATCATCGTTACACTGGAAGTCCCACCCTCTTCAAAATCATCAATGGATGACATAAGACTGGTCTTCTCAAGAAATCCTTCCAGACTGGCATTAGGATCTTCGTTTTGATAGTCAACAACCGTATTGAGAAACTCCTCAATATTGGCAATACGATCGTGCTCCTCCTTTCCCTTCCAGTAGGAAACCAGCTCAATTTCTTCGATCAGATCCCTGCAAAGAGCAAACAAGTCCACATTTTCAGACTCCAGCATCAACTTGTATTTGGTGTAAAGCTCATAAAATCCCAACAAATGCTTTTGAGCTGCTGGCTTGACCGTGTCTATCCCGTCCAGGGCAAGCAGAGGAGCAACATTATGATTTTGGGCAAAAGCCTGCACCTTCTCGATGGTGGTCGCCCCGATTTTGCGAGGCGGAAAGTTGATGATTCTATACAATGATTCTGTATCAAATGGATTATGCAAGAGGCTCAGGTAGGCAAGGATGTCCTTGATTTCCTTGCGCTCATAGAATCGTGCTGAACCAAAAATCTGATAGGGAATTTCCTGGCGAATGAATTCTTGCTCAAGAACCCTCGACTGGGCATGAGTACGATAGAGAATGACAATACTACTGAGTTCATCTCCCTCGCCCTTCAGTCTTCGAATCTCCCGAAGGATATCGAGAGCTTCATCCTGAGCAGTGGGACACAATGTATAAGGAATCAAATCCTCCCCACCTTTGTGAGAGACCAGTCTTTTCTTGTCCTGGGTTCTTAAGGTGTTGTTGGCGATTAGATGATTTGCTGCTTCCAGGCAACTCTTCGGGCATCGATAGTTAATATTGAGTTCGTATCGAGTGACCTTGCGATCTTTTTGGGCGTAATCCTTGGTGAAATCCAGAATGTTTTGAATATCCGCACCTCGCCAGGAGTAAATAGATTGATCTTCATCACCCACTACACAAACATTGCCATGCTTTTTGGACAGAGCTCGAATCAACTTGTATTGAATCGGGTTTGTGTCCTGATACTCATCCACCATGATGTAATGAAACTGATCTTGATAAAGCTCCAAAACATCGGGATGTTCGCGAAACAATCGCACTGTTTGCAAAAGAAGATCGTCAAAATCCATGGAGTTGGCACTTTTTAACTCCTCCTGATACCTGGTATAAATTTCCAGATACTTGGGATCATAGTCGCCGGGCTCCACTTCAGACGGGCTCTTACTCTCCCCTTTCCAAAAGGAAATTTTATCGAGACATATTTTGACGGGGTAGCGCTCCTTGTCGATATTAAGGTCTTGCAAACACCTCTTCACAAGAGACTTCTGTTCAGATTCCGAATAAATGGAAAAAGCATTGTCATACCCCAGGTGCTTTCCATGCTTTCTTAAAACCCTGACTCCCATGGAATGGAAAGTTGTGACCCACAAGCCACGCCCATCATGACCGAGCAAGCCTCCCACTCTCTCACGCATTTCCCGTGCAGCTTTGTTGGTGAAGGTTACAGCCAGGATATTTTCAGGATCTACACCTTTTTCCTGAATCAAATAAGCAATTCGATGAGTAATTACCTTGGTTTTACCACTACCAGCTCCCGCCAGGATAAGTACTGGTCCCTCCACATGAGCTACTGCTGATTTTTGAGGAATATTCAAGCCCTGCAGCAGCGGATGTTCTGCTTCACCTTCTCGTTCCATTTCCATTGAGTTGTTCCTTTTGATGGACCTTGTTGGGGCCATCCTGTTCAAGTCTTCTTACCTGTCAGTGAAAAGCTGAAATTCTACCCAGTTCGTACAAAAATGTCTATGACTGGCACTTTTTGTGAGTATAATGCGCGCGATTGAAGGAGATGGGGGCGAGAATGACAAATCCAATGATTCTAGATGGCAAAGCGCTGGCGAAGAAGATTCGAAAAGAGCTCAAAACCAAAACCAAAGCATTTCAAAAGACTCCTGGATTGGCAGTCATCCTGGTGGGAGAAAATCCAGCCTCCAAAGTCTATGTAAGCTCCAAGCAAAAGAAGGCTAAAGCCCTTGGCTGGCACTCAGTTCTTATTGAACTTCCTTCAGAAACCACCAAAGAAGACCTCACCCAAACCATCGAGGGTCTTAACAAGGACGATTCAATCCACGGAATTCTTTTGCAATTGCCTCTTCCTGATCACCTGAGCGCCGATGACCATATTCCTCAAATAGTACCTCACAAGGACGTGGATGGATTTCACCCGATCAACGTGGGAAAACTCGCGCTGGGATGGGACGGTTTTGTTCCCTGCACTCCCCTGGGAGTCATAAGAATTCTTGAAGAATATGATATTCCCATCCTTGGCCAGAATGTCGTAGTCATTGGGAGATCCATGATAGTTGGCCATCCCATGGCTGAGCTGTTACTGAAAAAGCGAGCCAGTGTCAGTATTTTGCATTCAAAAACCAGAGATATGAAGGAGTACACGCGCAATGCAGACATTATCGTCAGCGCTACCGGAATCCTGGATTTAATCGGCCCCGATCATCTGGGTAGACATTGCACCTTGATCGATGTTGGGATCACCAGAAAAGATGATGGAACCCTTGCGGGTGACCTTCAATACGCAAAACTCCTGGAAAGTCCACATTGCAAGGCAATCACTCCTGTACCCGGTGGTGTTGGGCCTATGACAATCGCCATGCTTCTGGAAAACACCCTCAAAGCCTTTGAGGCTTCTACAAGATAAGATTAAAACAGGTCTATAGATCGAGCTCTTTAAGATACTTACGAAAAGATGGACCGAGATCATCTCTTTTGAGAGCAAATTCAACAGTCGCCTGTAGAAAACCCAACTTGCTTCCCGTGTCATAGCGCGTTCCTTCAAACTCATAACCAATGATCTTCTGACTTTCAAGCAAGGTCTTGAGTCCATCGGTGAGCTGAATTTCTCCTCCTGCACCTTTACCTGTGGTTTCGAGGATTTCAAAAATCTCTGGAGCGAGGATATAACGACCGATGACTGCCATGTTGGATGGGGCCTGACTGGCTGGGGGTTTCTCCACCATATCAGTCACATCAAACTCACGAGAATCTGCAATTCTTCCCCCTGCAATCACCCCGTAACTTGAGATTTCTTCACCGGGGACTTCCTGCACAGCAATCACTGAATTCCCGTGCTTTTCGAAGGACTTGATCATCTGAGCCATACAGGGAACTTTTGAATCCACCAGGTCGTCTCCGAGAAAAACGGCAAAAGGCTGATTCCCAACCAGTGGCTTTGCGCAAAGAATCGCGTGGCCCAAACCCAGCGGCTCTTTCTGACGCACATAGGATACAGTAATCATTTTACTCACTGATTGAACGATCTCCAGCAGTTCACTCTTACCCTTGGATTTCAAATTTTCTTCCAGTTCAAAACTGATATCGAAATGATCTTCAATGGCGTTCTTACCTCTACCTGTAACAAGTACAACATGTTCAATACCAGAGTTTTTCGCCTCTTCGACCACATACTGAATCATGGGCTTGTCAACCAGAGGAAGCATTTCCTTGGGTTGACTCTTGGTTGCAGGAAGGAAACGCGTACCCAAACCTGCTGCGGGGAAAACTGCTGTTTTAATCTTGCTCATCTCTCAAGCTCCTCAAACACTCTGATTTTGATCTCATCCGGACATTCCTTTGACCTGCTGTTTCAGGTAGTAGTAACCATGGAATGATAGCCTCGGTCCGAGGGATTAGTATAGCCTCAGTCCGGCAGAATAGGAACCAAAAGTTCTTCGATGTTGGCTAGTATAAATTGCCTGGATTTCACACTCACCAATGCCTCTTTACTGGAGACCAATTCACCGGACCGAATCGAGAGTTCGCGAAAGCTGTTTCTGGAAAAGGACAACAGACGATGATTCCTTCCCAGTTCTCCAATTCTTCGAATCTCATACAAGTTGTTCCCATAAACCAGTCGATGAGCCGGAAAGAATCTCCACTCTTTCATTAGGCCAAAATCCATGTGACTATGAGTTAAGACTTCTCTGGCAACAGCAGTTCCCTTGCTACTGGGGTGAAGCTCGACATCTCTTGTCAAACCCCTGAGAAAGACGAACTTCGATTGAGTTTTGTCTTTCTGGAAACTCGTGAACTGGATCAACTCCTGGCTCTTGTTCAAACGAGATTTTGGAATCAAAAACAGATCAATGGCCTGCTGAGAACGAAAATCACAGCGAGTCACACCACCAGATTGTCTCAAAAATGCTGGACTGATTCCTTCACGCAATTCCTTCATGGAGAACAAATTGAGACCCAACTCACTACTGATCTTGCGACTGGACTGCACAGCCTCTCTTTCCTGAAAAAATATTCGATGAATTTGAGCGTTAATCACCCGGGGTGACTTCATCATAACTTCCAACCAGGGTTCATTGCCGTCAAAGCCACGGGCGAACTGATGCAGCAACAAAGCACTTTTCGCCGAGTCTTCATACCAGAATTGCATCAGACCGTAACATCCGGGAGAAATCTCCGTTCGACTCAAGACCAACTGGTCACCATCCAAAAGGACTACCTGACTGTTACTGAAAACGAGTTTGAGACAATGTCCCGAAGCGATCTCCTCATGGAAGCCATCAAAGGGTAACTCCTGTTGATAACCATCACGCCAGGAACTGATCTCACTGTTTTTACTGAGATCCCCAAGAGCCTTCCAGCCTATTGCTGTTTGAATACGACTGGAGCTTACAAACAACGTTCTATAAGTCCTCCGGCAAGCACGAACTCACCATCGTAGAATACGGCCGACTGACCGGGAGCAATCTGCTCCTGAGGCTCATCAAAGACCACCTTCAACTGATTGTCTGGCATTGGAATAACCCTGGCTTGGGAGGGCGTATGCTGATAGCGAATTTTGACCTGGGCATGAAACTGTTCTTCAGGCTCAAACATGCTTACCCAATTGACCCGATTGACGAGCATTGTGGTACGCTTCAAATCCTCACGACTCCCAAGAACCACTTTGTTCTCTTGTGCATTGATTTCCGTAACATAAGTTTTTTCCTGGAAATGTACTCCGAGGCCTTTTCTCTGCCCTACAGTCACCATGGCCACTCCAGGACTCTCCCCAAGATCTTCACCTGTCTTTGACACATAGCGTGCTTTCTTGATTTGTTCCGGCACACTCTTCTTTAGAAAGTCTCGATAGTCCTTGTCCACAAAACAAATCTCAACGCTATCCGGTTTATTCGCGACCCTCTTGAAGCCTTGGGCTGCAGCTATCTCACGGATTTGGGTTTTTTCATACTCGCTTAGTGGAAACAGAATTCTTGATAGCTGATCCTGAGTCAGGTTATACAAAACATAGGATTGATCTTTGGCTTCATCTTCACCCCGAACAATGCAGTAGCGTCCATCACGCTGTTTGATTTGAGCATAGTGACCGGTTGCCACCAGATCTGCACCCAATTCATCTGCCTTTTCCATCAGATAGCCAAACTTGAGCTTGTAATTACAGACGATGCAGGGATTGGGGGTTCGGCCCTTGAGATATTCGGAACTGAAGTTATCAATAACGGTGCGATCAAAGACTTCCTGCATGTCCAAAGCCATGTAAGGTATATCAAGTTGTGCTGCCACCCGGCGTGCATCAGAAACATCATCAATCCCGCAACAGGACCGTTCCTGTGTCGGCTTGGCCGAAGTCCAGGTTTTCATGGTTATCCCGATCACGTTATATCCCTGCTCTTTGAGGAGATATGCCGCTACAGCAGAATCAACGCCCCCGCTCATTGCACACAAAACTGTCTTTTTACTCAATCTTCTACCTCTTCATCACTTTCGTGTCGGTCAGTCTAACGCCTATGAGATCAAACACTTAATCTTTCGTGCCAAAAATGCACTCTTTTCTACAGATTGTTCATACTCTCCCGGCTCTTCAAGTGGTTTTACCCAGATACTTGTAATCACACTGAAGTTACTCCTGGTACGTGAAATCACTTTGAAGGTACGCATGGTTCTTGAATCTACTTTCTCTTTGCCTTGAGCATTCTTTTGCAGATTCCTTCCAGTGTGCTAATCAACTGATCAATCTCGCTCCGAGATGTAAAAACACCCATAGAGATTCTCAAGCTCGACTTGGCCTCTTTCTCACTCAACCCCATCTCCAGAAGGACCGGGCTAGCCTCAATGGAGCCTGAACTGCAGGCTGAGCCAAGAGAACACTGGATACCTGCGATGTCCAAAGAAAACAAGAGGGATTCACCCTCCAAGCCAGGAAAACTCACGTTACTCGTACTCGAGAGCCTCTTTAAGGACGAGGCTTGAAGCTGCGCTTGCGGAAAAATCTCAAGCAGAGACTCCTCCAGATACTTGTTCAAACCCGGCATATTTTCTGAAAAGACAGATTGATACTTCGCCTGCCAGCTCTGAACGGCAATTAGAAACGATTGAATTCCCAACAGGTTTTCTGTTCCTCCCCGTTTTCCACGTTCCTGAGAACCCGGTATCAATGACAATCCTTCCAAAGGCTTTGAAATCAACGCCCCTACCCCGCTTAATCCACCAATTTTATGGGCTGAAATGGATAGAGAGTCAGACTTTGGAATCAGACCGGGAGACTTGGCGAAAACTTGAACTGCATCGCAATGAAACCAGGCACCTTTTCGTGCCGCCAGATCAGATACAAAATCAAGGTCAAAAATTTGACCCGTTTCATTATTAGCAGCCATGCAAACGATTAAATCATCTTTTTGAACCTCGTCCTGAATCGCGGCGAAATCCGGCTGACCGGAGAACCTGTCTCCTGCATAGGGAACAAATACAGTCTCATTCCCACTCAATTCACAAGCGCTAAGTACACAAGGGTGCTCCAGCTTGCTGACAAATACCCGTGCTTTCGAGAAAAGTCTGGTGTAAGAGCGAATGAGGTCATGATTGGCTTCGGTAGCACCTGAACAGAAAACCAATTCCTGATGACTGCGACCACAGGACTGAGCAACGATTTCCCTGGCTTCTTCGATTTTGTCTCGTGCTTCACGACCAGCAGAGTGAGCAGAAGACGGGTTACCCCATAGACTGAGATCACCTTTGTCAAGGGACTCTACCAACTCGGGGAGAATCGGGTGGCTCGCGTTATAATCAAAATACATTTTGTTCACTGATATTTACCTGGGAGTTTTCAAATGGAATGGAGAGGATACTAAAAATCACTTGCACCGCAAAGACAGAAAGGTATATATTGATCGGTTTTTAAAGGAAAGCAGGTTTTTCAACCTCCCCTGCCGGTCCAAGTGGTATTGTCAGGGAATTTGATACGGTATTGGTATCTAGTACAGTTAGCGCAGTATTTCGCGCTCATTTTCACTAGTACCGTGCGTAAAATCTGCAGGACAAGTCTGCAGATTTTTTTGCTTTTAGGAGGACTAACATAATAAGACGAAAGCGCAGTCGAGGCCGTCGTGAGCCTCAAGAACCAAAAGTTCGTGTCAACAGGTATATCCGCGCCCCTCAACTCAGAGTAATCGGTGCACAAGGTGCTCAACTAGGTATTATTTCCCTGGACGAAGCGCTTCGAGCCGCTGAAGAGGCCGGAATGGATTTAGTGGAAGTTGCTCCCAATGCTAATCCACCGGTAGCCAAGATTCTTGATTACGGGAAATTTAAGTACCAGCAAGAGAAGAAGGCTAAGGAATCCAAGAAGAAAGCTCATACTATTGAAGTCAAAGAAATCAGAGTAGGGCCAAAAATTGGGAAACATGATTTAGAAGTTAAGAAAAAACATATGACCGAGTTTCTCGAATCAGGAAACAAAGTCAAGATATCCATGCGATTTCGTGGACGAGAGATGGCCTATACCGATTTGGGTAAGGAAATTCTCGATCAACTGGTCGTAGATTTTAAAGAACTTGCAGAAGCTGAAGAAGAGCCAAAGATGGAGAGACGCAGTATGTTTCTAATCCTTGCTCCCAAGAAAATCAGTTAAGCAAAGAACACAAAGCGAGGGATAAGATGCCAAAGATGAAAAGCAAAAGCTCAGCAAAGAAGCGGTTTTTCCCAAAGAAAAGCGGCAAATTTAAGCGTGGAAAGTGCAATTTGAGGCACAATCTGACTCACAAGCAAACGAGTACAAAAAGAAATATTCGCCAGGGTGACTATGTTAATGACGCTTCCTTGAAAGCCGTCCAGACAATGTTGCCATACGGTGCATAGATACGGAGGTAAGTAATGAGAGTTAAAGGTGGAACTACTTCCAAAGCTAGAAAAAAGACAATCCTGAAAAGAGCCAAGGGCTTTCGCGGAACTCGCAAGAACCTGATCCGCAGAGCCAGCGAGGCTACAATGAGAGCGGGGCGTCACGCCTATCGTGATCGCAAGAAAAGAAAGAGTGACTTTCGTGCGCTCTGGATTGCGAGAATCAACGCAGCAGTGCGTGAGCATGGTATGACTTACAGCAAGTTCATCCACGCTTTGAAGGCTGCTAATATTGAGCTGGACCGCAAGGTTCTGGCTGAATTGGCTGTCAACAACAAGGAAGCTTTTGCTGCCCTCGTTGCCAAAGTTCAAGCTGCTTAATTTTTTAATTAATCAAGTTTTACAGAAACCACCTCTTTTTTGAGGTGGTTTTTTTGCACCTCAGAATATTAGGGCTGTTTGAGATTGAGATTGGCCTCCCAAAATCCTGATCAAATCGTTCTCATTCCCATAATTCAAATCAACTAGACCACAGAACTGTTGGAATGCTCTTGAGCTACTACAGTTTGTATTTAAAGTGCTTGTCAAACAGGCCAAAATGCTCGTTGCTGGAACCTTCTTGATACCATTCATCATCTACCAGGGAATAGAGATAGATTCTCTCTATGTCCAGATCACGCTTCAGTAGAACCAGATCTTGTAACCGGTCTTTCAATTCTGCAGGTTGGATTAACCTGGGGCGGTTCTCAACACCTTTGTGAAAGGGCCAGCCAATCTCTGTTATCCATATTGGTTTGCTTTCAAGTCCTTGTTTCGCCCACAGAGCGCGTATCCATAAGACAATTTGCTTCAGCGTCAGTCCATCAAAGCTATGACTGGACAATACCTTGGGATAGCAATAGGGATGAAGCGCCAGGACATCGTAGCTTTTATACACTTCAGAACTCGTTAGATGACCTAACCACTCTTTGTAGTTCCCCTCAAGGATGACACCGCCTGTAACTATCTTCACTCCCCTTTCCCTGAGTATGTCGGAACTCACTTTAAGAATTCTGGCATAGGCCTCTAAGTTAGAGCCTCCAATACACTCAAAGTACTTTAAGGTATTCATCTCATTCAGCACCTGAAAGTAATCGCCAGCTTGCAGTGGTGAAGATTTCAAAAAGCGCCCCCACTTTGTGGCCAAAAACTCCAGACTCTGTTTCGGGTTCAAACGCCCATAACCTGAATTCAGCTGACACCACTCAAATCTTGAACTTGAAAACTTCTCATTGGAGTAGCCACCCATGAATAAAATTGAATCTACTTTGGCTCTGAGAAGCTTCAACTGGGCTCTTTGCTTTTCTATCTTCTCTTGCGGCTGACTTCTATCCCATTCAGTCCAAACCAAACCTTCTCTAATACTCTTGACTGGAACACGACTCAGCAAGTCCACGAGCTGCGAACTGTATCGATCATTATTGCCAGGGCTGAAATAAGCGCTTGTGTAGCCGTCTATACCTTTAGGGAGGTCAATGGTGTAACCAACGAAGAAAACCAACAAAATAAGCCCCCCTGAGAGCATTCTCAGGGGGGCCATATTATTAGTCCTTATTGAACTGTATAAGTCAATTCAGGTGACGCCTGAGCCTGGAGTGGATTGTTTAATCCGTCAAAAGGAATTACCTTAATGAAGAACTGTACACCAGTTTTATCTCCAGGAAGAGTGAACAGAAATTCACTTCTTCCATTGCTTTGTGCAGGTGTAACTGATTCGTTTAGAAACTCTAAATATCCTGGTAATTCTGTCATTCCCGGCTGTACACCAGCTTGCTCAGCAAGAATAAATGAGTAATTTGCAGCACCGGGAACATCATCGAATTCGATTGTGAACTCAGTTCCATTGGAACCTGGCATAAACATGAAGGTCTGCCAATTAGCAGCACCGCTTGTCTGATCACCCATAGGAGGCAAAATCTCAGGAAAACTCGTAACTTCGCTTAACTTGCTTGAATTAAACACTCTGTTGGCGACTACAAGTGAAGCATCAGAAGAATACTCCACTTGTGGGGTAGAAGTGGTATTACCACCCTGATAAGTATCTATAGACCATTGCTCGTCCTGAAAAGCAATAGGACCTACACCAGGAACAACTAGAGCAATACCTTGATTAAACTCAAAGAAACCAGACTCGTTATCGTTCCAGGGACCAGACATACTCAAGGATGAAACTGGTTTCGTCCATTCCGTTGAACGAACAACCAATACATTTGTATAATCCGTAGTGTTTCCATCTGCGTTTACAGTGACACTAAACACCTTACCCATATATTCAACAGTCTGAAAATATTGCGATCCATAAAAGGTGCCGTTTACATCTGTTACCCAACCTATATATTCCTGTGAAACCCACTCACCGATATTCTGTAAACTACCATTACCGCCAACTCCGTTTGGCCCAGACTTCGGTAGTATACCTTCGGCCAAGTTCATCAACACTCCAGGACTTTGCTGTGTGAGACCTCTTTGATTGTAAAATCCGTGGTCTTCACCCATTTCAAAATCTGCAATAGAAAGCAATGAACCACTGGTTGGAATTTTCCAAAGCAGCTCCACTCCTTCTAACTGACCTGGACTCTGCAAACCCTGCCAAAAGCCAGCAGAAGCAATCAGTTGAGTCACTAGATTTGTAGCACTGAGGCTTTCACCCTTGAAATTCATATTCTCAGGCCCGAATTGATCGAACTGAGTCATAAGCTGTGTAGGCAACTCACTGCGATCTATCGACTTCACAACCTTATAATTCATGTTATTCGCAATAGCATCAAAATATCCAGTACCTGGGTTAAAAAAGTCTCCCAAGGTATGAGCATACTGCTCAACCCACCTGATACCTGAAGTCTCAAAATGAAAATATTCATTCAAATCTACCTGACCGGAAATACCCATGAGGCCTTCCAGATTTTGGCCATTCACTTTGGAAAAAGGCGAGAAGTAGATTGTGAGGTTTCCAGTATGGATTGATGTGTCAATACCAGCATTGTTACTGTTTTGATCACCAATAGCAATCCTGTTTGGAATTGGGTTGTTCGACTGATCCATGACCTGATTTGCCACGTAACTTTGTCCACCACCGGTTGTATCAACAACCTTCCCAGTGATTCTCGACAATAAATCCGTGAATCGTGTAAAGAACTGAGGATCTTCGGTTGTCAATGAAGACAATTCAAAGAAATCACCAGCACTTAAGTCACGAAAAATAAGAAATTTCCACGGACCAAATACGCTGGTTAGTTCAACCATATCTGCTGCAGACGTTATATCAGCAACCGCTGTAGGGCCAAAGTTAGATACTGCTTCAACTGGAATATCCTTGGAGAAGGAAACTTCCATAGGCTGAGACGCAGACCCAGGCCTTGCACCCAATAATCTGAAACTAGGTTGCACAGCTCCCATCATAGGCGCCGGTCCGCTAGTCTGCTGACAAGCTGGATCGCTTGGATTAGCATTACAGTCAGGCCCTACATTACCTCCGCCGTTGTTCCCACCATTGCCTTGACACTCTGTGTCATTCGGGAACATTTGACAGTCTACACCGCCATTGTTTCCACCATTATCTGTTGAGATCTGTGAGAACCCACCATTTTGATTGAAGAAATCAACTTCAGATGGAGACTGGAACCAAATCTCGCGATCCCATTCCATTGAACCATCATCTTGAGTTGCAACAACTATTCCTCCTGCGGCCATTGTTACTTTGTAGATATTGGTCACACTTCCAGATCCCATACCTACTCTCAAAGTGCCATCAGTAGTTACCTCGAACACTAACTGTGACGAAACCGGAATCCCTTGATCAGTTTCATTTACAGTAACCTGGGTTCCAGGAATTCCAGTAATTGCATCAAATGTAATATCTGCAGTAGATAGATCATTCTCCCGAACTGAGTAGAAAGTCATTCCACTAATATCACCTGTTGTGAACGGCATAGCCATCTGTGGATCAAACATGAAGCCCATGCCGCCTCCACCGCCGCCTTGGCAGCTAGGATCATTCGGGAACATCATACAATCTACGAATCCGCCTCCACCAAAGTCATCACCGAAGCTCAAAGAAGCATTTCTCTGAACTCTTGTGGACAAGTTGGAGAATGGTACGCTCAATTGCAATTCATTAACTGTCATTGTCGTAAAGGGCAGTGCACCAAATGAGAATGGCTGGAAGTCAATCACGAGTGCAGGCATGTTGCTGTGATCCTGATTTTCCCCTGGTAGAGGCTCGCCTCCACCGGAACATTCAGGAAAGCTTTGGTTGATTGGATCAGTACAATCGAGAGTTCCTGTTCCACCTGTAGGATCGTTCGTAAATCCATCACCAATTGGCATGTCATCAAAGACAACAAACTGACCAGTGTTAAACCAGGCTGTAGAAGTTGTGAATTCTTGCTGTCGGAAACCACCTGGTCCGAATGCTTCCATCACATACCTCAAAGGTACATTAGGGTTAATTCCACTGACTTCGAAACTAACTGCAGTTCCAAATCCGTCGTAGATGCGATCATAAGTCGCCAGCTGGAATCTTTGACCAAAGTCTGCAGCTACAGTAACAGTAACAGAAACCTGACTTACAGCTTTAGCCCATGCAGATACCAAAATTTCATTTGGATCGATCTGAGCCATTTCTGCATCTCTTGCAGCAGCTGTTGAGTGGAATCTAACTGGCTCGGTATCATTTGAACCGTCAGTTTCAGTCAGAACAAGCTGAATCAGGTCAGGGTTATCAGTACTGTTCACCATTGTGAACTTCCATGAATCATCTGATCCAATAGTTATTAAAATGTCATTTTCAGATGTCAATTCCCAAGTACCTGTTTCGGGTCCACTTGTATCACTGGACTGAACAACAAGGGTATTGTCTGCGTTAAACACATAGTCATCTCGAATCACTTTTCTATCTTCAAAGAAGTAGGAGAAGTAAGACTTGTTATTACCAAATTCTGCAGTAAGAACTGTCCCATCTGGCTGAAGAGGCACAAAACCTACAGGGCCAAAATTAGCAAGCTGCTCAAGGCTTGAGATTCCCATTGCGTTCATCGGATGAGGCCTGTTTGTACCATTGAAATCCCCTCTAAGAGCAAGATTATCAATGTGTGGTACAGAATCAGTGTGATCAAAGTAGAGATAGTTTACATCCAGGATTGGACGCACTTGACTCAAACAGTCATTCACACTGGTTGGCAAGCTTGTATTCTGCTGTGAGTTCGGATCTATTGCATTTGGATCGAAACCACTTGCATCAACGAACAAGCTGAACTGGAACATGAAGTCGTTGCCGTTGTCAGCATCCCTTCCGAAGAATGGGCGCTCGAAGAACGGCATGAAAGCGTTACAAGTTCCATCAAAATATTCAACTTCAACAGGCTGTCGGAAGATCAGAGAAGTTTGCACAGGACTCTGACCCTGTCCATCGACCAACATGCTGTTGTGAACCGCAAATGGGAGAATGTACAGATCGAAAGTCTTGAATGGAGAGTTCTTGTATCCACCCGGGATAGTAATCTCAACATCCAGTTCTGCTCGAACTCTGTTTGGATTGTTTTGATCCGCTTGAGGCTGAGTAAACTCAATACCCTCTACAATTACATTTGCAGAAGTTGGCTCACAACCATTAACCGCTCTGAAGTCATCAAAGAAGCCGGTTGTGGGATCAAAAGGATCCAAATCCAAATCAGCACAATCTCCAGATCGCAGCTGCATAAATCCATTCAGACTTGGTGCAGCACCACCTCCACCAGGACCAAAACCACCACCAGTAAATTCTGAATCCGGAGTGTTCACAGGTCGGAAGTTGAAATCTACTCCGAAATCATCAGTTGTATCACTGATTACATAATCAAATTCAATTTTGTCACCAAAGTCATCCACGTCTTTAACAAGGATAAGAACCCAAACACCTTTAGTCAGATCATTGTTATCAAGAGCTTTCTTGCGATCCGCTACTGGAATCTGAACCAGATACAATTGACCTGGTCTTGCAAGAAGTGACTCTTGAGCTAAAGTATTCTCACCAGTTTGGCCGGATAGTCCGTTTGTGGTGATTCGATGCCCAGGCAATGACAGGGCATCTTCAAAGCTACCTTCATCCTTAACTCTACGAATCTTCGCAGACAAGTTGGAGTCAACAGACTGTCCCTTGACTAAAAGGGTCAAACCGTTGCTGGCTGCGTCAAGTTTCAAGTCCCACTTGGCACTTTCCTGGAATTCGTAAACACCTCTCAGCATTGAGTAGTACTCTCCAGCATGAAGGTTGATTCCAAAACCACCACCGGACTGAGCAAAGTCAATAAACCAGTAGAAGAATTGCTGGAACTTGTTGAGAGGAACATTTCGTACCTCTGTCGTTCCTGAGCTATCAGTCAACTTGGCAACCAGCGTGTAGTCCCCTGTACTTGATGGAGCAATCCCCATATTGTCCGGTGCAGCTGCCCTTGATGGGAAGAATACCGGAGTAATATTACCTGCAACTACATCCAGTGGAGCAGTTGTGAAAGTAGAACCTTGATCAAGACTGTAAGCCAAAGCTGACTCAGTATTATTTCTGGACTGGAAGAATGTCATAGTGTAAGGACCAGTCATAGTGTTACCAGGAATGAAATCCAAATCGATATCAATTCCCTGGAACTGAATGCCACTAAGTCCTTGCAGATTACCTCTCTGCTCAGAGCCAATCTTGAATCCTACCAGCTCAACTCCATTGAATCCCTTAAAGTTAAAGGTACCTCGCTCAATCAAATCTACAGAGTGATTGACAAGACCAACGTTATTAGCAAACACGAGCTTATGAACAGCAATTGTATCTTGAGTTCTGCGAACCATATCAATGGCTACAGCGTTTATGAACTCCATTCCACCTGTATAGAAGTATTCCATCTGATCTCTGATAGTTGCATAACCACCAGCACCATCAGGAATTACAGAACCAACTGTTGAGTTTCCTCTCCACAGCGTTGTGCAATTCATCGCAGAAGTAGAGTTTCCACAGTACTTGAAGGAACCACTTTCAATCTTGAATCGCTTGGTTAGACGATCATCAGGAGTTCCATTACTGTCAAGAGATACAACATTGCTTGTATTCATAGCAGCTCTCATAGTAGCCGTCACAATTGGATTTTGGTCTGCGGACAGATTATCTCCAAATCTGAAGAATACAAACTCGTTGGACTCGTTCCAGTTAAAGAACATATTTCCTGGGAAGATTGGTCGATTACCAACACTCATATAACCGAAGTTCATCAATTCCCCGTCAGCAGCCTTGATTCCTCGTGGAACTGCAGAACCGAAGTCCGTATCAACGAAGAGATCGAACAGAGCTGAAGTATTCAGAGCGATTGCTTCAGCTGAATTCGCTGGAAAGTATGCTCTCAGAACTTGAGGAGCTTGGATCACCAGTTCGATTGGAGAGAAGAACTGTGGTTCCATATTCATTGTTCCATCAGAATTTGGATCCATAGTTGGATCCATGCACTCAGGAGCTGAGGCATTGATTGGATCCATACAATCCAAACCACCAGGAGCCATCATGGAGTTCATTCTCTTCTCGAGTCGAACCAAATATGGGAACTCTACACTGGAGGAATCAAGATCCTTACTGAATACAACATCTACATATGGATCTATTCCATCAATTCCAGTCTTGGCTCCAATAATCTGGAAACCTTGACCCGGAGCTGGAGTTTGCACTCCTCCTCCTTCATTGAATTCAAAAACTACATTGACGGACGTAGTCAGGTTAGTCGTTGAACCTGGCAGACTCCATTGCAATTGCTTAACAATTACCTTGTCTCCGCTATGGCGGGAAGGATCGTCATTAAACTTGAACCTAAGGTTTCCGTTCAGGAATCCACCGAAGTCAAGAGCTCCAAGCTCAACCCCTTGAGTCGCCTGTGCCTTGGAAACCTCTCTGTGTCCAGTTCCATCAAAACTGTCAAGTTCAATCGCGGAGACTCCGTCATCGAACTCAAAAACAGCCTTAACAATTGCGCCTCGAAGAAGATCAGACTTACTTGGGTCTTTGGCAAACACACTAAAGTCACCCAGGAAGCGATCTCCCTCAATAGTCAACAGAGCTTGTCCAGCATCGGTGATTTCCTGGAACTCTTGTCCAGTTACACCAAAGTCAAGCAGAGGCCTGTAATTTGGCTGCAGGGCCTGTGGATCCTGATCTACTTCAACCTGATTGGTTTCCATGTTGTAGTAAACCCAGAATCTTGGAACTGCAGTTGTACCATCCATCAAATAGATGGAGTCACCATAATATCTCTGAGCATTCGCAGCGAAATCAAAGTAGCTGCCAAGCTTCAGTAAAATATGATTATTGTACTGATCCGTCATCAAGAATGTATTCGGTCGCTCGAATGTGGTGGAGCTTGACACTGCACTACTCAAAGTTGAGTTCGTGAGCATGCCTGTTGGCAGTGCTGATGGCAGTGAAAAGATGTCCAGATCATTCTTGAGCTTACGAATATTCGTAATCGTAGAACCAGCTCTTAACGAGTAAACACCGCTTTGAGTAATATTTAGCCACACATGAGTCGTCAGACCAGATTGTGGATTTGCCAATGCATCCTGAACACTCATAGTGTCACCAATTGCATTGAATACCAAAGACGTTGTTCCTGGCTGAGGATCGTAGAATCCTTGAATTCTTACTCTCTCAGCAAATTTATTTTCCTGTACTTTGAATCCAAGGTTGGAGTTCACAGCAAGGTTTTCAAACTTAACAAATTGCTTGAGTTCGTTAACCGGCTTGAGCAGATAAACAAAGCCCATTTCATCTGGTGTCTTTTTAGTCACACCGATCAGGGCGATAACTCTGTCCTGACCAACTTGCTTCATGCTATCGACACCAGGGCCGTAGTAGAGGTAAGTCTTTCCAGGCTGAACAACCACTCTATCAGCAGCACCGGTCAAACCAGCACTTGGAATTTGAGCTGTACCGTTAATCAAAGACTCAAACTTGGCCTTGATGTCATTACCCTCAACAAAGACCTCTTTAATTCGACGTCCTGCTGGTGTCATGTCATCTGGCAAGAATGGATTCAGTCGAACTTCTAGATCGTTACCAAAATCCTGGAAAACATAAGTGAAGTCTCTCTTAGGATCAAACTCACCAACATGTTCTCCAGCAAGTAAGCTGAATCCTTCAAAGGATCTTACATGCTTGGCGAGAGTCTCGCCCTCACCACGCAACTCAACAGGGATTACAACTTGCTCGAACTTCCCGCTAATTCTAAATGGCTTCTCAGCCGCCAGGTTTGCTTCAGTTTCAGCAATACCGGAAGTTGTAGCAATAGCTGCATTCGCTCCGTAAACCCTTAAGATATACTCGCCATCCGTTGTGAAGCTGGACAAAGTAACGCTTACATCACTAAACGATGGAATCTTGTTGTTAAAGTTCTCTGGTGTATTCATGGCGGCATCTACATCAGTCGCTCTGGTCACCCCTGTGGTTGATTCTGCGGAAGGCTTGAGTAAGACAACCTTGTAAAGGTTACTTGCTGCTCCACCATTCAGTTCTACAATCAAATCAACTTCGGAGAATCCAGTAAAGTCTGGATCGATTAGTGATACATCACCATCAAACACAACTGGAGGCGCTTGCACTCCACCAAGTTTGAAGGCTACAACCTGATCACTTTCACGCTTTCCGTGATCGATAAATTCAGTGTTGTTGGTATCTACAAATCGCGTCTCACTGACTTGTCGTGCAAATCCAATTCCATCAAGGAACCAGAATCTTCTGTTTTTCAACTCAAAGTGCTGAGTAGAGAAATTACCAGTAGCCTGACCGAATTCATCATATTCCGGGAATAGAATCTTTTCGGTTACTCGAACTTCGACAGCATTTCTTCGGAATGGATATTCATCAGATCCAAGATTCACAGAAGGTCGCACACGAAGTACAGTCACTGCATAGTCTACTTTAGGTCTGAAGTCTTCTCCAAACTCAACATTGCTACCACCAGCCTGGTTAAAGGAGTTACCCATTTGATAAGTACCAGTCATGGTATCACCAACTGTTGCGCTGGTAGTTAGCCACTTAACCATAGCTCTAGGAGCTGAGTTAGTGAATGCATTGTAGCCAGCAGCAGTTTGTGGGATCTCCCAGAAGTTTCTCGTATTGGAGAAGGAATCAAAGTCTCCAATTCCCATGTAGCGAATACCATTGCTGTAATCCACTGCCAGGAATTGTCGGTAATCATTGAAGTTACCGTAGGGGTTACCTTCAATATAAGTAACGCCATTAGCGTTAATAGTTGTCTTTACAAGATAAGGTGTTGATCGGAAGCCATAATCATCTTCCTTCACCTGCAGCAACTTCGTATCAGGATGTGGAGGATTAATTAAGCTTCCCCATAGAGGCTGCTCGGTTACCACATGAACTCGGCGTTCGACAGGATCACCTTCAAGGCTAACCACAGCTGTGGTTGCCCATACACCAAGGTAGTTTGCTGTTGAGAACACATTAGTTCCCAGTGTCACCTTAACAGCTCCCAGCATTTCACCATCAAGAGTTTGCACTTGACCCATGGATTCCATGGATGTAATAGCAGTATTGCCAGCGGCCATTGATGTAAACAGCATTGGGTTGTGAGCACTACTTACCTTTACCATGAAGTTGGAACTATTAAGGAGGCTGCCCATGTTGGCTTCACCAAAATAGTAGAGCATGAACTCGTTATCAGTAGTAACTCTGGTGTAAGCCAGACCAAAACCACCGAACTTGTCATCCTTCACGATAAACTTGAATGGGTTAGGCAAATCAATATTTCGCTCATTACCCAGTTTGTCTTCATAAGTGTATCCAACGATATCAATTGCATCACCTGGTTCAGGGAAGAAATCCTCTCTGAACTCCAGATAACCTCGAACTCTACCGTTGTTATTAAACTTACCTACACAAGTGTGATTAATTGTGAAAGGTGTATCGATATTGCTAAAAATTGTACAGTCGCTAGTTGGCACTGTATTTCCAGTACCACTAACGATGTACCCTTTGTTGGAGCTGGTCACAACAAAGAATTCAGTATTTGGAATTCCACCCTCAGCAAAGAACTCACCTGTATCAAAATCAAGAGTCATACGAATCTGATCTTTTACAGTAGAACCTGCAAAGGAGATCTCAGGAATAGTTTGAGTTGCTTTGGCGTAACGGAATGCAAATCCGAACTCATCATTGTAAGTCACTAGAATTAGGGCATAACCACTCTTACCATCCTCTCGAGGATATTCAATGATGAACATGTCATCATCTTCAGGGAAGATTGCTCCATCAATAGTGTTGTCAAACAGGTCCTGTGAAAAGGTAATGTTTGCTCTTGCACTGAGGGCTCTATCAAAGAAGTCCTCAGCAGTCACTTCAGATCCATCAGAACTGAATGGGAAGACTGGAATCACTCTTCGATCTGTACTTCCCTTAAAGAATGGAGAATTTACAGAAGTCAGAATAGTTTCATCAGCCTCAGAAGCAACAAACTTCTGATCCTCACCAACGATCAGATCGATGTCTTCGCGCTCGTTACCAAACTCATCCTCAATATTGATTACAACTTCATCAGTCTGGAAGCTGAAGGAGTCGCCAATTGAAAGGAAAGTCCCTTCAATATCCACGTTACCAGAACGCTTGATCAGATCAATGTACCAATCTCCATCTTCAGGAGCATCCTGACGAAATTCGGAGATTCGGACCTTGTCATCACCTCTTGCATTTGGATCTTCTACCTGAATCAACAAGCCAGTGATCTTATGTCGACCAGCCGCTGTAGCCATAGTTTGACCATGTGCTGGATTGAAAGATCCAAAGTCAAATCTACTGGAAAATGTTAATTCGAAAGAACGAATGGTTGATTCAAGAGTTGTTAGTGGAGCTCCACCAACACCAGCAACATGAATCAGGTCTCCATTCAGGTTCGCTGTAACCGAAGTTACTGCATAGACCTTGACACTGACTGCATCCAGGTTCAACTCGCTGGCTGGATCGATGATTTCGACAACAACGTTAACATCAGAACTCACGATTCTAATGAAAGCATCATTGAAGTCATCCAAGACTACATCACCTTTTTCAGCTCTAACTTCCAGGGAAAGAAAGTACTCACCTTTTGGAAGGTTTGTAATCACTCCTGTAAGCTGATTTGAATTAGATCCTGTGATCTTTTCAGATCCACTTACTGAATTAGTAGAACCACTCAGGCTACTGTCAAAACTTACAACTCTCTCGAAGTTGTTACTATCCGAGATTTCATAACGATAGTTGTATGTCCAACCAGCACCGTTTGGATTATTCACTGTAAAAGTTACCGGGATTGTTGCAGCACCTGCAACCTGACGAATCTTCGGTAGAACCTGAACATTCGCTCGAATTGGCTTAACGTCCTCTCTTACACGAATGATGAATCTTCTGGAAAAACGGTCAGATTGATCCTGAAGTGGGTTAAATGAACCGTTCTGATTCGTATCATGCCAGGCCAGATAGTTAACAATGTACTCGCCTGGTGTTGAGAAGCTTGTTGATAGCCCAGAACTGGCAGCACCTGTGGTACTGAAACCAGAACCTAAAGACGCATCCTTTCTTCGAATCGTTAAGTTTGCTTGCATCTTGGCAAAGTCAAACTCTTCACCCACTCCAGGATTCAAGTCAAACGCAAAAGCATCAGCGACGATCTCTACGTTTTGACCAACTCTAGCGTCAATTGGGAAGGCATCTACAAAACCGTCAACTTCAAACTCGGTACCGTCTGCAATAACCTTCTCTTCTTCGATATTGATTGTGAAGAACTTGGAGTTCTTCAGTGTTCTGTCGTTGGCATCTGTTACAGTCAAAGTAAATGGATGCTTTCCGGGAGCCAGATTTGCAGTTGCATTGACTCCAGTTGCTTCATTTGAAGAATCGAAAACATTGTCTGCAAATCCAAGATACTTCCAGGCATAGGTAATGTCATTGCCCACTGGGGAGAAGGACGCCGAAGCATCCAGTACCACTGGAACTGCTGTGTCCCGTGGTGCCCTTAGTGGAGGATAAATACCTGGATCCGCTACTGGAGGAATCGCAGTGGCCTGATTCAAAGTTAAAGTCACTTGAGAAGTTTTAGAAGGTGTATTGGAGAATTCATCATATACCTTTAGATTAACTTTTAACTTTATAGCAGCACTCTTCAGTGGCCAGAAGAATTCCAACACAGGCTTGTTCCTTCCGTTGAAGAACAACTGTGGTGGAGAAACTGCTGCAGCCTCTTTAGCAGTCTGTTCAAAGGACGCTGTCCACTCATATTTTAAACCACCACCATTTGGATTGGTGGAAGTTTCCCCACTTACTCGTACAAAAACGCCGTCATCCGGGAATTTGTTTGTGTAAGTACTTGTCTCAACCGTGACAGTTCCAACAGAAGGTGACTCAATTGTTTTAATGATCGCCTTGGCAATTGGTTGTGATGCCACAGTTTCTGGTCGAACCTGGAAGGGAATAGTGACAGCCTTCATTCTGTCACCAGATCCTGCCTTCACTTCAAGTGCGAACCAGGTGCTCGCAGTTGTCAGAGCAGAAGACGAATAAGAGAAGTCCACAAAACCATCTTGTGAGTTTGCAAGTAACGATGTCTCGACTGGTGATCCAGTGAATGACTCTGTGCTTGGATTCCAAACATAGAGAGAAGCTACAGCTGTGTAAGCCACTGGAGTTGGATTCGGATCGTAACCGAAACCATTAACAGAGATCTGATCTCCCTTCTCGTATACAAACGCACCGGCTTCGTCATAGGCGTAGGACTTACCGGATGGAAAGAAATTCCCTCTGGCAAAAACTGGCTTGAATCTTCGGTTTGTGAAGTCAAAAGTTGTCTCAACTTCACCTTCCAGGAAGATCGGTTGTGCAGCAGATCGACTCTTCTTAAGCTGAGCCACCACAAGGAAAGTATCTGAAAGACCATTAGACTCATCAGTAACAGTTAAAGTGATGTTACTAAAACTGTTGGAAACTCCTGTTTTAGCGGAGAGCTCGATGACTGGTGAAGAAGTCGAACTTCCAGCGGCCAAAGATACTTTTGTGCTGTCAATCTGCCAACTGTAGCTCAAGGCATTGCCAGTTGGAGAGAAAGAATCAAAAGCATTCACTCGAATGGATGCCCCTCCATCTTCCAGGACAATAAAGCCTGGATCAGCAAAAGCTACTGGAGGTCGCTTTTCTGCTCTCACATTAAAAGAGACTTCCTGGGTAGCGGCCTTACCGTCAGCATCTGTCACAGTCAACTGTGCCTTCACTGTTGTGTCATTAGAAACACTTGGAAGAGTTAATTCAATAAACGAGTCAGATCTTGATCCTGCAGAAATAGTCGCATTCCCTAAAATATTCCAGGAGTAAGTCAAAGCTTTTCCATCTGGGGAGAAGGAGAATCCTGCATCCAGATCCACAACGTCACCACCGCGATAGAACGGCAGCCTTGGGAAAGCATCGACAACAGGTACTGGAGGCAGAACAGAGGGAACAACAACTACGGTTGCTGTATCTGTAGCTGATCCATTGTTGTCAGTCACAGTCAAAGTGTACTCAAGTCTTTGCTTCTTGGTAAAGTTTGCTGGATCCAGTTGAATCTGAGCCACAGCACTGGACGCACTGGAGCCCACAAAAGAAGTTGGCCCTGTCCAAGAATAAGTTGGAGAGTCAGTCACAAAGGAGAAGGAGAAAGAACCGTCCAAATAGATGGGGTCACCTGATCCCAGGCGAACAACCCTTACTCCGCCCGCATCAGCAAATGGTGGCTGACCACGACGTACAATGATCTTCACAGAATCACTTGCTGTCTGGTTGTTGTTCGTATCAGTAACATTCAATGTAATGTCGTATGTACCAGACTTGGTTACGATAAACAGTGGATGGGCAGAAGAAGTATTCTGACCAGCAGCCCTTGAAAAGTATGAAGCTGGGCTCCAGGAATAAGTCAATCCGGACTCATCTCCAGTCTCGAAAGAGAAAGAGTAGTTATCCATTGGAAGACCACCCAGATCTGAAATCAGATCAGTCATCTCCGCTGCAGAAAGAACCAGATCATATCCAGCATCGGCAATTGGAGGCTGAGCTCCATTAACTTTTACAGTGATAGCCTGAGTTGAGCTGGAACCTGACGCTTTGGATACAGTCAAAACTCCATCATAAGTCCCTGCGTTAGTGAAAGTAAGTTCACCACGGGCCTGATCAAGAGTCACTCCAGCAGAAGCGAAGTTCCAGTTGAAAGTCAGAGGTGCATCACCTTCTGGATCAAAAGAATCAGCTGCGTTCACACGAAGTGCACGTCCTGCTCTGGCAACAAGGTACCTTGGAGCAAGAATTTCAGGTGGAAGTTCACTAAACAGAAGAACATTAACGTCTGCACTGGCCTTCTTGCCGGCTGCATTCGTTACGCTCACACGATAAGTCTTGGCAATACGTCCACCTGCAGCTGTATCTACTGCAACTGTTGTTAAGGCATACGCAGTAGAGGCTGTTGTATTGATTTCAGAAGCTGTTCCGTTGGTATCGATCGAGAACCACTGGAAACTAAGGGTAGAACCGGAAGGATCAAAGGAGTTTCTTCCATCAAGATTTACAACGACAGAAGTTCCACTGTATTTGATCCTCTTCTCTCCACCTGCGTCTGCGAAAATAGCGCTACCCAGAGAGAATTCCTGGGCAATTGTCTCGTCAGTCAAAACATCATTGAGCTCTTCAGTAGTCAATGAACTTGCTACAGAGCCCAAAATTGCAGAAGCATTACTTGCTGATCCGGAGTTCTTGGCAAGAAACTTGGCAAAACTTGCAGGATCTTCAACGTCCTTCTTGTTTTGCTTCATGATGTCAGCAAAGTCTACCGATTTATTCGCATCAGTAGATAGCTTTGTAGTGACCTCGGAAATCTTGGAGAAAATTACTTTCGCTGCATCTGTTGCACCGGCGGTTGCATTGATCGCTCCCCCTATGATTTGAGACACAGCGTTTGTATCTGTAGCGTTTTCAGCCAGAGTTGCAAGAAGAGCTGTTGAGTTACTCAACTTGGAAGTAATGTTTCCAAGTTTATCCAACTTTCTCCCTGAAGTGGAAGTTGCTGAATTATCTTCACTCTCTGCTCTCTTCTGGAGGCGAGAACCCATACCGATAATTCCAGCGAATTCTTTCGCAGCTGATGAGTTCTTGGCCAAAGTCTTCACTACATTACTTGGAAATTCCAGACCAGAGGCAATCAGGGTCATCGCCTGAGTTGTTCCTGAAGTAGAATCCAGTGCACCAACCGCAGCAGTTGCACTGGCAAGCAATGAAGCTGCCTTACTTTGTGCAATACCACCAACCGCAGCATCACCTGAAGTTAAAGTCGCCATATTCAATGACTTGGTTACTACTTGTGCGACGTCAAGCAAGTTTTCTTTTCCTGCCTGAACCATCAGCATCTTATTCTTGATCATTTCCAGGCTCGCTCGCTGGGAGGAATTTGCAGCGCCTTTTCTTGCTGCATTACGACCGACTGTAATGATCTCGCTCAAACGAGCGTTCATCTTCTTGGCTGCATCCAGTTGAGTTTTGAAACTTGCTGCTCCAGTAGTGGAGCGAGAGTCAATGGACTTACCAGCGATAATGTTGGCAACTTCCTGACCTTTGTCAAAATCTCGACCTGACTGAGCAAGCATAGCAGGATTGTTTACGCTTTCAATCTTGTCTTTCAAAGCAGAGAACAAAGGAGAACCTGAGTTCACCCCGTCCATCACACTTCCCATCATGGAAGTGATATCTACACCGCTTGCAGCTGTTGAGCTGATGATTGTGTTTACATTTGAATTTTGCTGTGTCAAACCAGCATTGATTTCACCAAATTTGAATTGTTCTGGTGAAACCCCCAATTTCTTGGCTGCTTCCAGGGAAACCATGGCTGCTGCAAGAGTTGAAGTAGAAGAAGTATTAGCTGTTTGACTACCTACAGGAGAGGTGACTGCGTTAACGTCCACACCTGCCAAAGCTATTGCAGGGTTAGCACTTGCTGGAATACAAGTCTTTTGAACTTGACCAGAATTCATCTCAACCTTGATGAACATGTCACGACCCAGAGCTGGGTTATCTTTCAGGTTCTGAGCTTGAGTCTTGTTAAATCCCAGTTGAAAAGAAACTGGAGTTGTCGCTGGATTGCTTGGACATTTTACTTCTGCTGAAGTTAAAGCAGTACCTGCAGCACTGATCGCCCAGGCAACACCGACAACCTTACCTTCGTCGTTTGCATTAGTACAAGACATGTTGTCCACACCGGTAGTTGCCGCAGCAGCTACAGTTGAGAAACGACTGGCGCTGTATTTACTCAAAGTCAATGGCCTACCAAGTAGCTGAGCAGCCTGGGTTGCATTCGGCGGAAATAGTGTTGTTGCTCCACCGATGATCAAAACAGCATCATTGGCAGTTGCTCCGGCTGGAGTAATTGTCAAGGGACTTTGCGCTGAAGCATTTTGAGCCAGAAACCAATATCCATAAAGTGGCTTGATTGTAGAAAGTGCTCCAGATCCGGATGCACTGACATAAGAAGCCCAGTTATTGTCCTTAAACTCCCAGATCCTTTTAATATCAGTAGGAGCGTGATTGGAGTCAACTGTAGCTGTGGTCAAAACCTGAGTAGCAATACTCAACTCCGTTTCCTGGTTAAAGGAAGCTAAAGCCCATCCATTAGTATTCAGCGTTAAAGCTGTCGTATCAAAGGTTGCATCATCAACACTCAAAGTCGTCGCTGATGACATTAGGAACCAGTAAGAACGGTTAGACGTAAACTCCTTGAATTGACCCGCATTGTTGAGCGTTGTGTTATCAGCACTCTCATCGGTTGAGTTCGTCCAACTGTACCACTGACCATCATAGGTCCAAATTTTGGTAACTGTTTGCGTCCCATCTGCCAAAGCACCGGTAAGGAATGTGGATACCTGGGTATTCGATGACACCGGAATCTGAACCAGGTTCCATCCTTGGCTCAGAGATCTGCTCAACGTGGCAGACATACTCGTACTGACAATCATTAGAAAGCTCAGCACGACAAGAAATAAATAAGACAGCCTAAAGCCCATGTCTTTCCTCCCTTGACATGTTAAAAGTTGTTTCAATATTTGAATTTTTTTGGAAAAATTTTTTCATCTATAATTTTGTACAATAAAATCCCGGATACAGAATGCGCTCAGCGCAAATCTATCACAGTAAAATTTCAAGCTCCAAGAGATTTTTGTCATATTTTTACAAGTTCCATACTTTTTCTTTACATTCTAAACTTTAAACAAAAATAAACAATTTCAAAAATGCTTGTATATCAACGCGCACAAAAGTAATCACTTTGCTCAAAATTAAACTCGAATCCATGCTTTAATTATCTAGAGAATAAGAATCAGCCTCGATTATTTATCCAATCGTAAAACAAACAAACTTCTACCTTGTACAAGTTTTGACACAATGACCTAGATTCCGCTGTACCCCTTTGTTTGATAAAGCCACTCCATCTAAAGTTAAACCTAGTGACTCCCCTCTAAACCTTATCAAACCGTGACCTTGATACGCAGGTCCGACCCCCCAAAGACGTCTTGTTCATACGCTTCAGCAGGTTCATGAAGTTAATCGAGCAAGACAGGGTGAGAACAAAATATATAGTATCCATACTCAATATCTGACAGAAATGTCAGGCAAAAAAAAAGCCGGGTCACATTTGTGACCCGGCTAAAATATCTCAGCGAATGCTTAACGCTTTCGCATCAAAATTAAACCTAGTGGAAGCAGCATAATGAGAAGGTTTAGCAAACCATTAACAGGTTTTGCATCCTCTCCACCAAGACTACATCCGCCACCGCCAACGCGCACTACATTAGGAGCGTTGACGTTTGGACCTACAACAAACGGTGACCCTGCCCCATTACTATGGATAGTCACAGTCGTTGTGTTGTTATTATTGTCTACAAGTACGGCACGTAGATTGTTGGCGAAAGTGTCGCCCAGTTTTTCCCAAACACCAGTGTCTCGACGGTAGTGATAAACTCGGAAGTCTCCAGTTCTGTTCATTGTATAAGACACAGAAGCTGTTGCACCATCAAATGCCAGATCCAGGAATGTATTAGCCAGGAACTCCACAGTACCCAACCCATTAGCATTCAATGTGGAAGTCGAAGCCAGAATAGGACTCGCACCACCAGTTAGACTTTGAATCTGAGCTGTAGACAACTTGGAGATCTTCAGTGCTTCACCGCCTGCAACACCAGCAACTGCAAGTTGCAAGCCGCCTACGTTGAAGTTTCCATCAGCGTTTGCCAAGGTTTGAGTAACCCCAAAACTAAATCGAACCAAATCACCAGAAGCGGCTGATCGAACATTGTTTGCAGACTTCGTGTAGATAGTCCACTGGTAAACACTTCCAGCGGTAACAGTGACATCTGTTGTTGTCACAGCTCTGTTTGCTGAGAAGCTTTGTACAGTAGAATTCGCTACAGAAGTATTCCTAAACTCGACATATACTCGATCAACAGTTCTTGAAGTGAGATCAGATGCAGGTAGTGCCCAGGTTAGTCTGGCTGTAGAGCTTGTAACCAATTGAACTCCAAAGGAAGAGACATTCACTGGCGTTCCCTGAAAGTTTGCATCTCCCCTCAAGTTAACAACCGGAATCGTGTAATTCCTTGTAGTTGTCGTGTTGTTAGACGAGTCAGTAACTCGAATGGAAACCGCAACAGAAGAGACACCCTGTACAGACTGGACACCTGAAGGCGCTGTAATCACCACATCATTTCCGCTGAAAGAAGATGTGAAACCGACTGTGTTAGGAGTGAAACTAACAGTTGTATTGTTTGCATTCGGATTATTTGTCAATGGAACTCTTGCAGTGTAAGTAGTTGTACCTACAGTTGCAGAAGCCAACTGCGCATTATTAGCAGGGGCTGTTGACGCAAAGCTGAACGCTTGAGCAACAACAAACGCACTAAAGTGTGGCGTCTTGGCGTAGTAGAATGCGGTATTTGGCCCAACAACCTGAACACGACCCTTAGCCACAGTTCGACCACTCCATTGCTTGGTCTTACGATCAAACGTCAATGGATTAAGCGCAGCCAACAAGTCTACTGCACAAGTGCTACTTGAAGTAGTCGCACAGCTAGGAGCCAATGTCTGCAAAGCAGTATCAACACGCAAAGCAATCTCAACTGGCTCTTTAAACTTTAGACCGTCCGGTCCAAAGTTAGTCACAAAGGAAACTCTCTCTCCACCACCTTCTTTAGCTTTCAAAGAGGCACCATCAATACTAGATACAGAAATATTGGTCGACTTCTTTAAAGCTCCTGGCTTTATAGTAACGGCAGCGCGCTGCTCACCTGTAGCCGAGAGCCCGCCGACTGAGGCCGCACGCTTAGAAATCACAGACACCTTGGTGGTTACCTGCTCTGCTGCAACAGCGTAGATTTCAACAACTTCTGAAGTTACAACACTATCGTTAGCTGCAGTTGCATTCAATGTGAAGACAAAATTATCTCCCTCTGCAAAACCTGACACGTTTCCAGATGTTCTAAAAACCGTTTGATTCAGACTGGTTATAGTTCCAACGGTAGTAGGACTTCCAACCAAATTGAAATCTTCGTTCAACTTTTGTGCTGTAAGGGTATAACCGGTAATTCCTGCACGATTCAAAGGAGCTAACCATGTTGCGGTAACAGCTATGGTTGCACCAACTGCATCTATGTCAACTTGAAAGTCTCTGATCTCGCTTCCGCCCTCCATGGAGAAGGACTCAGAAACTGGAAGACCTGTACTGTCAGCATAACGATTCAAGTTCTGAACCCGACTCGTATATACAGTCCAGGAATAAGACTGACCAGCAATCAAACCCTTGGTATTGAAGATGGCATCACTACCATCGATAGACCATGCACCTGACACGACAGAATTTCCATTGACAGATCTCAAAACAATACCTGTTGTCAGGGAAGCCTTATTAACAGTCTCAGAGAAAAAGAATCTTGGCTTGATATCCGATGGGAAATCGTCGCTTAAGTTTGAGCCAAAAAATTCAGGCCCAGACTGAGTGACATTAGCACCAGATTGTATGGTTGTAAAAGTGTATGTAACGGGCACAATTGAGTTCCCTGAAACGTCTCGAACAACAGCCTCATTAAAACTCAACCAGTATTTGGTTGCGCTACTCAAATCTCGATTAGGAACAACAACCATATCGAAGCCATCAAAGGATTCGATCGTAAAGGTTGCAATATTATTGCCACCCAGAGACGTTGAAAGGATTAATCCTTGAGTTGTCCCAACAGCCATCTTTTCCGAAAACTCGATAAAAAACAGAGGACGCAATGGAACGTTACTCTGGTTGGAAGCTATTCTGAAATCAGGGCTGATCGCGAAGATTTCAGGCTTTCCTGTATCAACAAAATTCTGTTCAGCTTGAACTTCTGCAACATCTTGAGCACTCAAAGTAATGAATGGCTCCAGATCTAGATCAATAGAATTCTCAGACGCGTCACGAACCCCAGTGATAAGGAACTGGTATTCTTTATCAAGACTCAGACCGCCAGTTGTTATCGTAAGCGTATTACCAGAGATTACAACAGGAGCTCCCATCGTGGTTCCATCAGTCCAGTTGGTCACTACAGCTGTAGCACCCTGTCCCAAAGTCTCATTAAAAGTTAAAACATAGGTAACCGCAGTCTGAAACAAATTAGAATCAACCGACTCAGCGACCAAAGCTGGAGGCTCTGTATCAGCTGCGAAGGTTAAATCAATTGAGTCTGAAGTTACATTTGGAACTCCGGAAGAATTGAACAGTGAACCCTTCTCAAATCTTAATGTTGCATTTGTCGCAGTACCAATATCTTTACCGGGAAGAGGATAAAACTCAATAGCACGCCCATCTTCGGAAATTACAACTGAGAAATCGCCCAAACCAGTTACATTAGTGATACGCGCTGGGTCAACATTTGTTACCTGCTCGCTTACTGCTACGCTAAAGCCGAAATCCCTCTCAAGCTCTCCAGTTGGAGCACCACCTGCGGCGGTTGGAGCTTGCAGAAGAGTCAATCCCTTGGGACCTTTATCCAGTTGTGTATTCTTGCGAACAACATTCAATGAGTCAGTTGCTCCACTAAATAGAAGACTGATACTTGTTGTTGCACTAGAACCCAGAAGCCCTTGCAGCTGACCCGTTGTAGCAACATAAGTGTAAGTTGTACTGGACTGTTGCGTCATGCTGGTAGCATTGGACGCTCCACCAAATTGTATTTGAGGACCAGTAACGTCTTCATCGAATGCAACTCGAACCTTAGCCTCTGCTCTCGCTGGAAAACCACTACGAGTTTTACCGTCAGGCCACATGAAAGCCATATCCGTTGCATTATCTAAAACATCGGAAGCCACAATCGATGGAGCTTGAGCCTCAAGTACAATAAACGCTATCGTTACGCTGGTAGTATTTGGAGTACTGGTAGAGCTATTCGCTGTGATCGTAATTTTGAATGTATCGTTGACTGTCAAGTTTCCACTCTTGGTCAGAGTAGCACTTGCTGAAGTGCTGTTGGTTGTCAGAGTCAGACCTGCAGCAGAAACTTGCCCATTAGCAACTGCCTCTGCTGTTGTTGGAACTACACCACCAGCACCTCTCATGAAAGAAGTGATCGCCATAGTAGCCGTTGTCAGCGGACTAATTCCCGACTTCATATTCACAGCCTGAAATACATAGTTTGTGAAGTCGCTGATTGCAGACTGATTAGAGTTAATCCAAATTGGCCTGTAAGTCGCGTTGGAAGTAAAGTCACCTTGCGCCTGCTCCAGAGTTCGGTTATCTCCACCAAAGGTGAAGTTGTGACCTAGAGCAACAACAGACAAAGTCTTGGAAGTCGTTTGAACCATTCCAGCACAGAATGCAGGAGCACCAGCATTACAAGTTTCTTGAGCTGTTAGTGTAAAACTGAAGCTGTTTCCAACCAGATCATTCACATCCGGAAACTGAACATTAAATGTTGCTGAGTTACCTGAAGTTGTTGCTTGGTTGAACGAGAGACTGTCGCTAGAGATATTACTAACAGTCCAGCTTACCGTCACAAAATCTGCTGGAGCGGTTCCATCACCAAAACCACCAACTCGCGCGATGGTAATATCCTTTGCTGTTGCAGCACCAATTTCTACTGCATCAATGGTACCGGATCGATCGAAATCGATTGTGCGGGGGTTTGCCACATAAACCACATTTGTAGTTGCGGAAAGATTTCCACCCCCGGTAGAAGTCACTGTACTAACAAGTGAAACAGTGTACTGCCCGGGACCGGCTTGAGTAGGAACAAAGCTACCCGCCAAACTCAGCATGTCATTATTTGGCGTAAAGGTAAATCCTGCAGGAGTAGCAATTGGACTACCGTTGTAGCTCATTGTGTAAGCCCAGCCAAATGTGTCAGCACCGGGAGCATTTCCTGCCTCAAATGTAGTTTTGAAGGTGTGTGTTGCAGAAGCACCCCCTACTGATGTAGGAGTTAAGGCCTGAGTCGCTGCTGTGGAAATGAAATTACCCGCTGTATTGAAGTTAGCAGAATTTGATGAGTTGTAAACCAAATGAGTCTGCTCAGGAAGAAAACTAGCCTCAGCATACAATGGAGTGGCCCAAGTGATTTTGGTAGTGTCACCACCGTTTGCGAATTGAGCCAAAGCTGCGTCGTATCGCTCTTGAGTAGTATCAGTACTCGGAATTGCAGCCGACCCAAACACTTGAGCTGACAGCACAGCATAAGCAACATAGTAATACTTGGAATCACTTACGTTGGAGTCTGTGAGAGTAAACTGAGTGACCGCATTAGCCGCAACTACTGTTGTGTTAGCTGTTATGTCAGTAATTGTAGTGAACTGGCCAGTCGCCACATCACACTTTTGAATAACATACCAGGCAGCAAAGCTCTGAATGGAGTCGTTACCCTCTCCTGCGCCACCAGGGAACTGATTTGTAATTCCAGTGACACTGAGGTTCACGGAATTTCCGTTCTTGGTTGCTGTGAAGTTCTCAATCTTCAATTGTGAAGATTGATCAGGACGGTTTGCACTTTGGTCCCCTGCTGGAACCGTAAAATTTGAACAGCTTCCTGACGTTGGAAGAGCTGCGAATGCAGGCATTGCAGCAAAAGCCAAAGTCAAAATCATTGTGAGCATGCGGCTCATTTCGCCTCCTTGTAAAAGACTAGATAAATGAATGCTAAAACTAAAAAACCAACTAATATATAAACGTGTAGTTGCGAACTTGATTCTTGCGACTCTTGACTGGAATTACTGTCCGAATCGCTCCCACCGTTGGGGATTGTACTTGTGGACTTACCACTTGTCACTTGATTTTTGCCACTAGTTTGCTGAACAGACCCCTGCTGACCTTCTGGCACTGAAACCCCTGAGCCATTCTCCGAATTAACAGCGTTAGCGTTAGACGAGGGATTGACAACCTTTGAGGAGGCTAACTTGACGGATTCTTCTGCGTTTGATTTTTTATCGCGGCTCAATTGAATGGATCTTACCCGATTCACAGTTTGGGTAATTCCTGCATCGGTAAGCAAAGCGGGAATTTGTGAACCGTCTTGCGCAGCTTGAGGGGTAAATGGATTTCTAACCTGTGGATAATCCGGGCTATAGAAAGAAACAGAACCAGAGAAGTCTGGAAATCGACTACTCATCTGCTCGATTACGTTGTATGAAACAGGCTCAACCTCGGCTTTCAAGGCCACTTCAACTTTCTGTGAAGCAAGCTCAGGCTTTTTTTGATCGGTCTGCTTAAGCTCTAACTCTCGATTGGCATTGGTCTGGAAGGAGGAGATCACTCCACCATTGAACACGTACGCCTCGTCCACCTTAACAAAGGCCCGAACTTGAACCCACATAGATTTTTGAGCTGGAAGACCTGTGAGCAAAAATTGCTCTACAGTCGTTTCACCAACTGGGATGTAAGCTCCCGTTTCGTCAGAACAAACTGAAATAAGGTACCCTTCGTGATTACGAAGACCTTGCCAAGAAACAAGCACTCCTTGTGAAAGTTTCGAAACTTTTAACGGTTCACGGAACTCTGGAGGGCTTGGGGGATAAGGGGGAAACGGGTCAATATGGCAGTTTGCCCCCAAGGAATGAATTGTAAAAAATAGAAGAAATAATGTGCAGGACAATAGACTTCGGAAATGCTTCATAATTTGACCACAGTGGATTCGTCGGCTTGTTTTTCGGCTACACTAACTCTACTTAAGTGATAAGTCAATTACCGATTGCAGGACAACCTGGGCAAGTGGGAGGAAACAAGTCACTTAAATTGATATTTTGTGAGTTAATCTCAAAATCACTCAAAATTAAAAACCAAAGACCATTTCCAGGGGTAATTGAGCTCAGGGTATTATTCGCTGCCCCGTCAGTGTAGCTTGACCAATTCCCGTCGTATGACCAAATCTTACGAATATCGCTAGGGTTTCCTGACGTAAAATTCGCGGCCTGAAAAAGCCCACTTTCATCAACTGTAATATCTTGTGAACTGTTGACTCCCACCAAATGCCATCCACTTCCACTGAGCGCCAAAGAGAAACTTCCAAAAGTATCGGGCAAAGTGAGTGTTGCCGCGTTTTCCATGAGAACCCAGTAACCCATACCGGGTCTTAAATTAAAATTTTGAGTCGCGCCTGGGACGAAAGAACTCCATGGATTATTCGAGCTTGCATCGTAAGCCCATATCTTCTTAATGTCTGCCGATACGTTCACACCCAAAGCCGTGAAGTAGGTACCTGCCTCCGTATCACTTGAGATCAGGGGACTGAATAAGTTCCAGCCCTTGATCAACTCAACTTGAACAGCCCATTGAGACTGTATAATACTAAAGACAACAACTAAAATTTTGACCATTTGCTTCACAGCATGCTCCCTGTCACGTTAAGACTCTCTCCATGTTAGGTAAGTTTAGCAGAGAAGTTCAAGTTCTTTCAAAAGTTCCAGACGTCGTTTTGAGGAAAACATTCGACCCTCAAGTGCTTTAAGCTCGCCAATAATGCTAACTTGACGCAATCTTTTGTCCTGGAAACTTTTTTTATCTCTCTCCTCTATTTCTTTCATTTTCCTAATTTCATCAGGAGACCGACCATCAGTTAGAAGATACATTTGCTGCTTCAAGCTTCGTATCAAATCTTCCTTCGCATCCAGCACATCCTGCTTTGTCTGCACTACCTCCGTATGTGAACTACGCAACTCCCTAATCATTGTGTCCATCAATCCGGGGTCAACTTCTGACCTGACCTCGGTCTCATCTTCCTGCACAAAGGAACCTGCTTCGAGATCGTTCTCTAAAAGTTTTTTGATATCCATCAGGTTGTGACCTGATCCCTTCCATTGCTTGACTCGATCAAACAGTATCAAACCGTTATCATCAAACAACATCGAGTTATTATCTCCCCTGATGTAAGTCCCTTCAAAACTGGACTTGCATTCACGAATACACCTTCGAAGGAAAGGCTCTTTTAATGCCGTCAACTTGACGAGATCCTGAATAGTATATTGATTTGACATACAAAACTCCTCAAAAAGTAGATGAAATTGTATGCAAAACTCTATCAAACCGCATGAAACCGTACAAGCTTAATTTACTTTCGTCATAAGAAAAGTTTTGGATTAAATTTAGCGATTCAACCTTTCAAATGCAGGCTGAGGAATGATAAGTACAATCTACATGGCACTTTGTTAAACCTTGTTGAACCCTGGCAATACGACAACTCTCTCAAGCAATCTCGATTCCATGAGGTTCTTGTCTCGTGGATTTGTTAAAATGGCTAAAACCACCTTTCCCTAACGAACAAAAAGGTATGACATGAGCCCCCAAGAAGAATTGAACCACTATCGACAGGCATTGATCGCGAAAGACTATAAGGAAGCTTTGCAACTGGCAAAGTCAATGTGGACCGATTCTACATCAAAGAAGAAATCTCAGGAAGACCTGATTAAAAATTATGATTTATTCGTAAGCCAATTACGACTCGCACTGCACTTCAAAGAAGCAGCTCTGTTTGAAGACATTTACTGTGAACTACTTAATCTAGAGGAATTGGAAACTGTAGATGTGAACCTTCTGCATTTCTTGCGTCTGGAACATCTCCTTCTTTCAGGACTACTCGAGAAGGCAGTGGAGCAACAGACCCATCTGCAAGCTGACCTTTTGAAAGCTAAAGACCAGGAACGACTTCTTCATCTCAAGAGTTACATTCAGTCAAGAAGTCAGCCTGAATCCCAAAGGCAGGTAGACTCAGAGAATGACAAGGAATCAGAAACTGAGGCGAACCAAAGACTTAATAGGCTTCTCAAGAACGGAAAATTCAAAGAGGCCATGCCTTTACTCGAAGAACTCACCCAAAATGACCCGACCAATGTGAACTACTTGTATAACCTGGCGGTTACAAAACTTGAACTCTCTCATTATAAAGACTCAATTGGACTCTTTAAGTCATGCCTTGTTCTTGACCCCATGCATCAGAAATCAGCTTTCAACATTGCACAGATAGCAAAGGGTCTTGGTGATAAAGCAGGAAATCTTCAGTATCTAAGGCTCTGTTTTCAAATTAATCCTTTTTCGAAAGAGTCTCAGTCCATATCTCCAGAAATCGGCATTGGAGTAAACTAGGATCACCTTGGCATTAGAGTAAGCAAGGATCACTCAAGATTAAGACACAAGCTGTATTCAGTTTTTTGATCCTTTGAGCAGGTTTGTCTTGAAAGGCGCTCCAGAAGAACTGTAGACTGTCCATAACACGAGGAGTCGGCATGGGCGCTTTAGCTGGTTTAGGTTTATTTTTCATAGCGGCAATCGCATTTATGGTTGTATTCACCTCGTTCATTCCCATCCCTTTATGGCTCGAGGCAAAAGCCTGTGGAGCCAGCGTAGGCCTGCTGGATTTGTTTCTCATGAGGTTTCGGGGAACCCCACCAGCTATAATTGTTCGCTCTTTGATTATGGCTAGTAAAGCCAAGCTTATGGAGATTTCCGTTGATGACCTGGAAGCTCACTACCTGTCAGGTGGAAATGTTCAACGAGTCATCGACGCCCTGATCAGCGCTGACAAAGCCAAATTACCACTGGATTACAATACGGCTACTGCCATAGACCTTGCTGGTCGAGATGTGCTGGATGCTGTTCAAATGTGCGTAACTCCAAGAGTAATCAAAACAAACCTAGTGGAAAATATGGCTAAAGACGGAATTCAGGTCAAAGCAAGGGCCCAAATTACCGTAAAAGCCAATATTCAAAAGCTCGTTGGTGGAGCTGGTGAAGACACAATTCTAGCAAGGGTTGGCGAAGGTATTTGTACACGTATCGGTTCCTGCTCAAACCACAAGGAAGTACTGGAAAACCCGGATTCAATATCTACCGAAGTTGAGAAGCGCGACCTCGACAAAAATACTGCTTTTGAGATATTGAGTATTGATATTGCTGATGTCGATGTCGGTCGAAACGTTGGGGCAGGCTTACAAATCGAACAAGCCGAAGCAGACAAGCAGATCGCTGAAGCTAAAGCCGCTCAGAGAGTTGCTAACGCCCGTGCAACGAAGGAAGAGATGATTGCAAAGGAGCAGGAGATGAAGGCTCGGCTAATCGAGGCTGAGTCTCAGGTTCCTATGGCAATGGCTGAAGCTCTGAAATCCGGACACCTGGGAGTAATGCAATACCAACAACTTAAAAATGTAGAAGCAGACACTCAGATGAGACAGTCTATCTCTCATATGGGTCCGGAACTACTTAATGAGTAGGGACAAACCCAACAAGCTCGACGAAGCAGTGGAAGAAGTTGAACAACTCATAGACATCGCGTATGAGGAACTTAAACAACGTCGTCAAACCAGCTCAGAACGCAAGACCAAACTCGAAGAAAACAAAAGGAAGAAGCAGAGCTCAACGGGTGAAAAAAAGAGGCGAAAATTATCGCCTCTTGCTAAATCTTTTGTGGTTGGGGAGATTCTGAATCGCAAATTCTAGTGATTCAATCAAGCTCCTGACTCAATAAAGATCATTTATACTCTGTCGACTTCATGACCCGAAGATATCCTTCACCTTCTCAGTCATTCTATCTAGGAAATCCGCCTCTTCATGCTTTTCACCCCGCGATTCGGCAAACTCTTTTAGAAGCTCCTTCTGCCTTGCGTTCAAGTTTTTAGGAGTCTCAACGACAACATGAATCAGTTGGTCACCCTTGCTTCCTGAGTGCACATCCTTTACACCCTCGCTTTTGATTCGAAAAACCTGTCCTGACTGAGTTCCCTCAGGAACCCTAAGCTTGACAGTACCAGTCAGAGTAGGAACTTTCACCTCACAGCCTAATGCTGCCTGAGCAAAAGTGAGTTTCTGATTAAGAATAATATGATTTCCTTCTCTCTCAAAAAACTCGTGGTCTTCAACCTTAATCAATAGATAGAGGTCACCGGGAGGACCACCGTTTAATCCAGCTTCCCCTTCCCGCTTCAACTTAATACGAAATCCGTCATCCACTCCGGCCGGTATAGACACCGAGAGCTTGGAGCTCTTCTTCTTAAATCCACGCCCGGAACAGGTTTGACAAGGATTCTTGATTACCTGTCCTCGACCATTACACTGATGACAAGTTGTAGAAACACTCAAAAAGCCTTGAGTTCTTTGAATTTGACCTCGACCCTTACAAACAGGACAGGACTCAACATCGGCCTCATTTTGATGACCTTTTCCCGTACAATCCTTACACTCTTCTGTTCTTGGTACACTTATCTCTGTCTTGGACCCGAAAACAGCTTCCTTGAAGCTTAAATCCATTTGATACTGAATATCCGCTCCACGACGAGGTCTGTTACTTCTTCGACCGCCACCCGAAAATCCGAAAATATCGCCAAAAGGACTGTCACCAAAGATTCCTTCAAATATGTCACCCATATCGAAAGACTGAGAAGAAAAACCGCCGGCTCCCCCCTGAAAGGCGGCGTGACCAAACTGATCGTAGGCTGCCTTTTTCTGAGAGTTTCCAAGGACATCATAAGCTTCCTGAACTTCTTTGAATTTTTGTTCAGCACTTGCATCTCCAGGGTTTCTGTCCGGGTGATATTGCATGGCCATCTTACGATAAGCCTTCTTTATATCCCCTTCAGAAGATGATTTTTCAACTCCGAGTATTTTGTAATAGTCTTCTTTTTGACTCATGGACCCTTCCTGGCAAAAAGAGCCTTCGCCAATAACTGGCGAAGGCATCTATTTATAGCTCTTACTTTTCGTCTTCCTCAACTTTTTCAAATTGAGCATCGACAACATTTTCATCTTCACCTGCATCGGCACCCTGCGCCTGCTCTGCGCCTGCGGCTTGTGCTGCTGCCTGAGCTGCCTCAGGGTTTGCTTGCTGGTGTTCTTTGTAGATAATCTCACCCAGTTTTTGAGCCTTCTGCATAAACTCATCCATCGCGGGCTTGATCTTCTCTACATCATCAGTAGCTATGACTTCTTCAAACTCTTTCATAGCAGTTTCAATTTCTTCCAGTTCTGACTCGCTCAGCTTTTCCTTGTAATCATCTAGGGATTTGCGAGTGTTAAACAGAAGATTTTCAGCGCTGTTCTTTGTATCTACAGCTTCTCTTCGCTTCATGTCTTCTTCGCGATTGGCTTCTGCTTCCTTAACCATTCGATCCACATCTTCCTTGCTTAAGCCGGAAGCGTTTCGAATAACAATGGACTGAGCCTTCCCAGTTCCCAGGTCTTTAGCTGTCACATTAATGATACCGTTCGCATCAATATCAAAAGTAACCTCTACCTGAGGAACACCTCTTGGGGCTGGTGGAATTCCAGTCAAATCGAATGTACCCAGAACCTTGTTGTCTCTTGACATCTCCCGCTCACCCTGCACAACTACGATTGATACAGCAGGTTGATTATCAGAAGCTGTAGAGTAAACTTGAGACTTTTTACAAGGAATTGTTGTATTTCTCTCGATAATCTTGCTGACTACCCCACCCATGGTTTCGATACCCAGAGAAAGTGGAGTCACATCAAGAAGGAGTACATCTTTGACATCACCTGTCAATACCCCACCTTGAATAGCTGCACCAAGAGCTACGACTTCGTCAGGATTCACACCTTTGTGAGGATCCTTCCCTACGATATCTTTCACCACTTGCTGTACAGCTGGCATTCTTGTAGATCCACCAACAAGAATCACTTCGTCAATTTCGCTTGGACTTAAACCTGCGTCAGAAAGACATTTCTTAACAGGCTCTTTTGTCCTCTCCAGGAGATCACGAGTCATGTCTTCAAACTTGGCTCGTGAGACATCAAGATCCATGTGCAAAGGACCGCTCGCACCCACTGTAACGTAAGGCAGATTGATATTTGTCTGTGAAACGCTGGATAGTTCCTTTTTGGCTTTCTCCGCAGCTTCTTTCAATCTCTGGAAGGCCATGGGATCTTTTTTCAACTCAATACCATTGGACTTCTGGAATTCATCTGCCATGTAATCGATCAAAGCATCATCCCAATCATCTCCACCGAGGTGATTGTCACCATTGGTCGCTTTCACTTCAAATAGACCTTCACTCAACTCAAGGATGGAAACGTCGAAAGTTCCTCCCCCAAGGTCGAAAACCATGACTGTCTGATCTTTACTGCCTTCCCCTTTATCCAAACCATAGGCCAGGGCTGCAGCAGTGGGCTCATTGATAATTCTTCGCACGTTAAGTCCGGCGATTTTACCGGCATCAACAGTTGCTTTTCTTTGATCATCATTAAAGTATGCAGGAACTGTAATCACTGCCTCAGTAACAGCTTCCCCAAGGTAATCTTCCGCGTCAGCCTTCAATTTTCCCAATGTCATTGCTGAGATTTCCTGGGGTGAATAAACCTGCCCCTTAACCTCAACTCTTGCGTCCCCATTGTTTGCTTTCACAACTTTGTAAGGAACTTGCTCGATTTCGCCGGTCTTCTTCATGTATTCATGAGTGTTTCCCATGAATCTCTTGATTGAATAAACTGTGTTTTCTGCATTGGTTACAGCTTGACGCTTGGCTAACTCACCAACCAATCTTTCACCATCTTTAGAGAAGGCTACGATTGAAGGAGTCGTTCTAGCCCCTTCCTTGTTCGCGATTACGACTGGCTCGCCACCCTCAAGGACTGCTACACACGAATTGGTTGTACCCAAGTCAATTCCGATACACTTACCCATAACTATTATCCTTTCCTAAGAGTCTTGAGCTTCGCTCAAGCTGCCTTGTTCTGGTTTTGTAACTTTACCTGTAGAATTTTTTGATACTTTTACTTTGGCTGGCCTCAAGACTTTCCCTTTGTAGGAATAGCCTTTTTCAAAGACTTCGAGAACAAGACTGTCTTCCACATCCTCTCTCTCTTCCTGAAACACCGCCATATGCAGATTAATGTCAAAAGGAACTTCCTTGTCATCAATCAGATCGAGACCCTCTTTCTGCAGTATTTCAAAGAACATCTTGTGAACCTTTACCATACCTTCTTTGATTGCCTCAATGTCCTGAGCCTTCTCATTGAATTCAACTCCCCTCTGGGCTGTATCCAGAACAGGAAGTAGCTTTTCCATGAGACTTGTAGACGCAAACTTTGCGAAATCATCTTTTTCGCGTGTTGTTCTTTTGCGATAATTATCGTATTCAGCTGCCAGACGCAGATAACGATCATTCAACTCGTTGTAATCTTCCATCAAAATCTCATCACCATCATCACCGGGCAAGACTTCGATACTGTCGGGAGACAACTCTTCTGACTCCTGTGAGCCAGTATCTTCGGCCACTCCGTCAACTGAAGCGTCCAATTCTTCTTCGAACTCTTTTTCATCAGTTCTGTTTTCCATACAGTGGATTCTCCTCGTATCAATTCAATCCATATACTGGTTTCAACGGAATCAAGAATGCAAAGACAAGGCCAAATTAGACTTCTGATCCTTACAACGAGTCACAACTTTATGAAAACACTGATTAAATCTGGAATATGAGTAGATTTTAGGGCTATTGAAAAACGTATAGCCACCCAGTCAGGGCAAGCATACTTTAAGTTCTGCAACTAGCAAAGTTGCATTTTGAAACAGCTGAAACACTCTGAAAGGACGAGCTTACTTTTGAAGGATAACCCGCATATGAGAGCTTCCCCCAAGATAGGATACGAGGTATTGAATGTAAGCCTTAACCTCTTCCGGGAAACTCGTCAACTTCACCAGAGACTCATCTTCAATTTCATTGGCAAGAGTTGTCACCATATCCATATCCAGGCGACCAGGTGTTTTCACATCGACTAATTTGAAACGATGCAGATGTGCAAAGAGAAGGATATTTCTGGTATTGAAGGCATTTAGGTGCATTGGAGGAAAAATACTGTGTGCCAATAGCCTTGTTCCGTTATAACCGGTTGCCTTGATTTCAAGCCCGGAGGCATTTGGTGTTGTCAGTGCGAGAAACGCCCCTTCATTCATACTCGCATGCAATGATTCAGCGTAAACTCCCGGGTCAGCGAGATGCTCAATTAACTCAAAGCTTACAACGAGATCGTATTTGTTTCCCAGACGCACCAGCTCTTCAGCAGCCACAACCCGTAAATCAAGCTCCGGGTCAACTGAGTTGGCGACTGCATCTTCATCCAGGTCAATACCGTGCAAAACACACCTGTCCTGAAGCCCCTGATCCAACAGATAATCTTTCAAAGTGGAGAGGAAAGATCCATTGTTACATCCCACCTCGAGAACGTGAACCACTTCCCTCTTCTCAAGAAGCTCAGTCAGGCAAGGCTTGATGAAATCAATGCGATCATCGTTGATAAAGCTCTTTTTGTGTCGCCTTTGATTCAGTTGTTCAAAGAGGACGTTGTTCTCGCATTCATTGTAATAGTAGGAAATTGCTTCCATTGTGGGAACAGGGCTTACATACTCACTCATGCAGGATCTGCACAAAGCAATGTCGTAAAGACCTGCAAATTTTTCCAGGGGCTCAAACTCTTCACTTTTACAAAAGGGACAAGGTCTCTCATAAAAATCTTTGGAAAACTTCTCAAAAACAATTTTCGCATCGCGAATTCGGGCTTCAAAGATTTGGTTCGCTTCTTCCATGCTTCGATTACTGCTGAACTTTACGTACTTCATAAATTCCTCGGTGTTTCCTTGTTTTCCACTTGAATCGTAACGAAGTCGCTACGTATTGACCAAATATAAGACTTCTGTAGAACATATCCCAGAGCTTTCTTCGATTTGCCAGCAGTTGAGCAATCTCAGCAGAATCGGTGCAGAATGGTTCAAATTTAAAGTCCAGTATCAGAAAGTGCTAGGATTTCACTGTACCTACCGTAATTTGAAACTCTAAAAGGTGTTTAACTATGCGTCTACTTTAAGTCGGATTTTTGCAAGTTGCATTGTTTTCATTTCTTGTGACTACCTACGCAGAAAAACCTGAGACGCAAGCCATCGAAACTCCTTCCAGCAAAAAGAAGATTGAGGCAGTCCTTCAAGCTTACTTAAAAGGCAGACAAGCACGTGATCTTGACGCTGTGAAAGCTGTTTTGCACCCGGATGATGACCAACTCACATCTCGTGGTGAGTGGCGAAAAGGTATAGAAGCAGCAAGCAAAACCCTGGAAGTCGCTCCCTGAAAGTTGAATCAGTACGTTTCCTCAAACCGG
>Ga0255770_10000085_pt1 | contig 80157 bp, 72 predicted proteins | sample 071ome_22_FD_179968 | JGI IMG/M metagenome (GOLD analysis project Ga0255770, IMG submission 179968) | Coastal salt marsh microbial communities from the Groves Creek Marsh, Skidaway Island, Georgia - 071404AT metaG (version 2) | ecosystem: Environmental > Aquatic > Marine > Intertidal zone >...
TCATTTCCTTAATGGTTTCAGCGTCAAGTCCTGTGTCTTCCCAAGAGCGTTCTTTCTCCCCTCCACTACTATCGGACTTGCCCTCTCCACCACTCTCAGACTTGCCCTCTCCACCACTATCAGACTTGCTCTCAGCACCACTATCCGAAGGCTTAGAAGAGTCCTCTTTTTTCTCCTTACCACCACCACCTGACATGGCTCTATTTGCAATAGAAAATAGAGCAGAGATGAACTTCCCGTATTCTTTTCTCCATATCTTTTCATACTTCGATTGTTGGTCAGGGTTCTGTATCTGCTTAAAGTTATTTGTAGTCTCGATCTTAACTTCAGTTTCTCGGTCTTTACCTGCTGGCGTCTTAAACTTGACCTTAACTTTCTCTTTCTTACGAGCGTCCCACTTTATCCTAAGCTGATCTTTCTTCTCTTTGAGAGCAGGCGACTTTTTACCTATGATTTTATAGACCGTCTTAAGAATCTTGTTCTTCATTCCCGAACTAGCTTTGTCGTCTAAAAGCTGTTGCTTATACCTATTCAATAACGCTTTACCCGACTTTTGCTGTTCCTGTCTTTGGAGCTTCGCTTCCTCTTTCTTACCTGTGGACTTCTGCTGTTTAGTCCTCATACCCCTTTCCATAGCCACATCTTCTTTTTTCATAGTGCTTTTGGTCAAGGCTTCATCAGCAGTCTTAGAAATAGAATCCTCAATATAGTCTTCAAGGGCAAAGAACATCTTTGCCCAACGGACAGAACTCGCTCTTTTATTTCGAGGGTCAAAGTTGATACCCTCAAAAGCAGCCTTCTTAAATAATTGGAAATGAACTTGTTCCCCAAAGTCATAGAAAACTTCTTCATCAGCCATGCAGAGTTGAGCTACCTTGATGAGATGGTTATCAAGAGCATTTCCCTGTGGGTAGGCTTTCTTCAACACTCTAACAGCAAGCTCATTAGAACCCTGTGGAAATGCCCTACTGTCTATCAAGTCTGAAATGGGTTCACTCGAAGCGACCTTACACAAGACTTGTGTTTTAGCCCACTCGTTCGAGGGGGTACTAGCAATACGATCACTTTTAGGTAACTTGTTATTTCTAAGGTTCTCTCTAGCAACTTCATGCGAGATTTCTTCTGAGACCAGACTCCTCAAAAGGGTGTCTTTACGAGCTAATTTCAGCAAAGAAGGTAAGTCGTACATATCCTATCTCCTCTATCAATAGATTTCTTATCCCTTAGCTAGAGATAAACAGACTAAAGAGAGGTCAGTATGTTCTGCTACTATTCTGAAGAACTAATGATGTGCCTCTGTGTACTCTATGAAATGAACCTCGTATAGAAAGAGTTGAAGAAATGTCCAAGAACTTAATGCCTGTTGTGTTTGCATCTAATGAAACTAGAGAAATGGAAAAAGTTCTCAGAGTCTTGGGTGTGAGAATCGACTTAGATCGTATGAAATCTAACTCCGTTGAAGAATTTGAAGTTACCGTAGATGGCATGAGCGTCAGTGGGAAAGTTTCAAAATTACAGAACCACGAAGTCCCTGCTATCCACATTGGTTTTACTGAAAGCGACATTGATGAGCTAATAAGTGAATATATTTCAGATAAAGCAGGTGTCCCTACCTTAGACACAGATAAAGTCAAAGACATGGAGAGAGTAAATCAAATCTTCAATCGTGCTATTCACGCCCCTGCTGGGCAAGGTGGACAAGCTCCTACTCCTCAGAGTCAGCGAAGATCCCCTACTCGAAATAAGCTCGATGTTGTTAATCAAGCAATGCCGAATGACTCTTTCGTACAGAGCTTAGATCAACAATATCAGAGAAGAGGCAGGTTAACTCCAAAGCAACAGTCTGCTCTCCAAAAAATCTATGACCGAGTTACGAACCCTAGCTCTGTTCAGATTGACCCTAAGATGAAGGCGAGACTTGACGCTCTAGTTAAAGCGATGCCTAGAGATAGGTTTGTTAAGAGTCTGTCCGACCAATATGATCGAAGGGGTGAGTTATCACCTAAGCAAATCTCTGCTCTTGAGAAGTTAGAGAGAGGAATGGCTTCAGGTGGGGATAAGGCTCTTATTCAGAGGATTGATGCACTCTTAGCAAACACAGTAAAGATCAAGGGTCGCAGAAAGTCTTTACTCACTAGTTTTAGAGAGCAAGTTACGAATGGGAGAAGGCTGTCTCAGAGACAACTAGAGCTTCTTTCACAGTACGAGCAACTTTAACCAAAGTATCTCCGTAAAAGTCGCTCCCCACCTTGTGACCAAACCTCATTGGGGTCTTTACCTCTGTATCGGGCTAGAAATACTCTAGCCCCTTCGGAGGTAAACTTATTTCTGAGCCACTCACTTTTGGCTTGCCCTGTCTCATCGTTATCATAGGCAATGTATATTGATGAGCGAGGGGAAATGAATCGACTAACCATGTTAATCGAGTTCATGTCCATACCTGCTCTCAACGTGGAAATAACAGCGTCAGACTTAGCCACTACTTTCTCCAAAGCGATCATGTCAAAGATGCCCTCAACTATCCACAAGTCTCCCCCAACCCACAACGTCTTGAATGCTTTCTCAGCCCCCAAGAAATAGGGATTCCATTGAGCATTATTAGTGCGATATTGAAGCACTCGCTTTGACCCGTCCTCAGAAAAAGACCGAGCTTCCATACCTAAAATCGCACCTCTTGGTGAGTATATAGGTGTCACAAGTTGACCCCTTAGCTTAAAGCCATTGTCTCCAAAGTTAGCTTTGAAGCGAGGGCAGGGGCAGGGACTTTTAGGTGTTGTCCATGTATGAAATGACACAGACGTTTTTTCATCGACACCTCTTTTTAAGAGGTAAGTCTGATGGTCTTTTGAGAGATCGCCAAATCCCTCCGTCAACCATGAACCTATATTGCCCATACAGGAGCTGTCTCCTCACCACTCTTAACTTTTTCTGCGAGGGAGTACCCTGACATATAGACATCATCTTCTTTCTTTTGAGGGTCTTTCCCTGCCATAAAGTCTAAATAGCCTTGTACCTTGTCTGTAGGAGCAGACGCTACGGGGTTTCCTGTTTTCATCATAGCCATAGTAGTTATCACCTTTTCAGAGCATAAGATTTTTGCGATTGTGAAGTAGCCGACCCAAAAGTCAACTCTTTCGGCATACCAAGGATTACATTTCCCGTATACGCCACTATTGTGATGACAAGGAGGTAGACCTTTATCATCTAGTATGTTTAATAAGCGAGATAAAGTATCGACAGCATAAGGTGTCGTTCTTAACTTACCACACTCTCCTCTAATGATTCGCTTGCTCTTAGGGTCTTTCTCGTCCCAACCAACATACCCCCCTTTCCTACGAAACATAGGGTAAGTGTGGCGAGCATGAATTTGATATATCCCACACGCTTTACCCCGATCTCCAATAGGGGGGCGAGGTCGCAACCTGCTCTCCATCCAAGCCAATGCGAAATAACGAGGGTCAGCCTCGCCCTCTTTCTTAATCACCTCTTCATACAGCCTCTTAACAAATCTCCTACTTGTACCTCTGTAGGTGGTGTTCAAGTTAAAAGGCTTAGTGATCTCAATGTGACTCGCCCACTCAAGTTTTTCTAAAAAGCATTGTTGTGGTGTAGTTAAAGCAAGCGAGATTATTAAACTTAACATTTCCTCTCCTCTCTATGTAATCGGATTTTCTTCTAGGTAATACTCTAGGTACATATAAGAAAGTAAGTAGACATACCCCGAAATATTTGAGTCAATCAAGTTCCACTTAGCATTAAAGATGCCTTGATTTACCTGAGTCGCTCGGAGTCTCTCTCTTATATAGTCCACTATAGGTGTCACTTCTTTTGGAGGTATGTTCTTAGAGGAGCGAGCCACCAAGTCTCTTAGACTCACTCTAGGAAATGCCTTACAAAGCACTTGTGAAAGTAGGAAGCGATTAAACCCTGTATTCTCTAAATACATATAAGAAGAAGACGAGTCCTCCTCATAAATAGCCTCTACAAAGTCACACAAGTAAGTTCGGAAATGCAGTAAGCACTCTTTTGGAACAACAAGAGCAAAGTCCTCTTTTTTAAACCTTAAGTTATAGTTGTCCTCAGTACCATCGAGAAAGTCTGAAACCTTGATAGGTAAGGTTGCAGAGTCCTTTAGCTCCCCTAAGTAAGACCATAAAGAAGACAGGTCAGGTAAGCAGGACAAGTCGAAATGAAACTGCTTCACCCTTGTTCTTGTGAATTTCGTGGGGTCGGCTACAGAAGTGCTAACATACCCTTGCCTCTCTAGGTTTTTAGCTATTTCTGAGGTATTTGTTTGATTGGCTTCTACGCAAGCGAGCTTGCAAATATCTCTCACGTTCATGTAGAGATAACCCTCTCGACCATGAGCCACTCTTGAGTACTTTAACAGGAGGTTATGTACCTCCTCGTCACCTAAGAAATAGTTATTCGTTTGGGGTGAGGAAAGCTTTTCAAGAACACTCAAACAAACGTCTTCGGGTATCCCATAAGACACTCCTACAAGATAAGATTCTATAGCCTCGCTTACTTTCTCTAGCCCATGAGTTGAGATCATTTTTGTGGGGTTAAAGACCCCTTTCTTCTCTAACTCTCCAAGAGTCTTTATTAGTTTGGAAACTTCCACTTGACTTCCTTTCATTGTCAGCAATAAATGAAATAACTCTTCAATTATCTAAAGGAGGGTATGTCTTGACGTACTCATATCAGAATTTACCCAACAAAGTGCTGAAAAAGTGGCAAGTTGGTGTGATTGAACTTTGCGAACTTAAATTTAACTTTAAAAAGACCACGAAATTAAAGGTAAACAACTTAAAACCAAAAGGAATAAACCTAAATCTCAAGCACGAAGAAGTGAAGAAGCTCTTTATGAAGCATTGTGCTCATATGTGCCTCGAAAAAAACTGCGACCCTCAAGACGTACTCCAAGAAGTCTACAAAGGAATACTCATCAGAAATAGAGGGAAATGTCCTTTTGATGAAACCAAGTCAGCGTTCAGCACTTACATTGTCATGGTGTCAAAATGCGTGACGATTAACTACATAAACAAGATGTCTAAGAAAAAGGAGAGAGAGGTCTACGGGAAAGAGTCAAGCGTTGAAGATGAAGACTACATCATAGCTGAATGTAGCACTTCTCCAGATGCTGAAAATGTGCTGTTCCTAAAACAAGCAAGAGAGAGCTTAAAAGAACACCTCGTTGACATTTTCGATGATCTCATGGAGGGGTATAAAGTCAGCCACATTTCTCGCAGACGAAGCATGGACACTCGTAAGGTAAATAAGTACATAGAGGATATTCGCAAAACTCTTAAACCTTACGCTCAGGACTATCCATGTTAAAGTTTACCTATTCTACAGTCAATGCAGGTAAGTCAGCCAACCTCTTGATGAGAGCCTACTCCTGCTCTGAATACAAAATCCCATTTCAGATTTTTGTCCCTGAAGTCGCCTCATCAAGAGATGGAGACAATCAAGTCGCTTCTCGTGTCGGCTTCACTCAAAAAGCTATTTCACTATCCAAGACTGACAACGCTTATGCGATCATTTCTGACATGAGTAGCAAGCCCCAAGTCATCTTCGTAGACGAAGCTCAATTTCTCTCTAAAGAGCAAGTCTTACATTTCACAGAAATCGCTGACCAACTCAAAATCCCTGTATATGCTTACGGACTCCGAACTGACTTTCAAGGCAATCCCTTTGAGGGCAGTACATACATGATGGCATGGGCTGATAACATAGAAGAAATAGCTACGTTTTCTCTATGTGGAAATAAGGCTACCCACAACCAAAAAGTCAACGCTGACGGGAGCAGAAATGAAGACGGGGACGCAATAGAAGCAGGCTTCCACTACGCCCCCGTCACTCGCTCAGAATTCGATCTCAGAACCCATTGGGTTCGTAAGGATTAGATCGAGCTTCTCACATTAAATGTGAACTGAATGTAGAGAAGTGGGAAGATCGGCTTGTAGTACACATCAACAAGCAAGCTCGTTGGGTCTTCGGGGTCAGGAATGACCGAAAGACCTGTGTAAGAATCAATGATCTGCTCCTTCACTAAGTCCTTGAACATCATGTTCACACGACCCTCTACTTGACCTACAACGCTTGGGAGGTATTTCTGACCGATATAACCTGCAAGTAGGTTTCTCGCTCTGAGGTGTACCTCGTCTGCAATCTGAATCACAGTAGGAGTCTTCGCAAGGATTGAGCTAACGTCAGTAGTCAAGCCCTGTCTGATGTTAATCAAAGCACCCTGTTGCTGTAGGATAGTCACACCTGCTGAAGCAGTCTTATTTGCGTCTACTGCGTCTAGGGTTCTCAAAAGACCATTGAAGCCTAAAAGGTTTCTATTAGTCCAAGGAGTAGCCACATCAACTGTTGAAGAAGTTGTCGCACAGGCAAGAGCCACAGCAAGATAACGACCATCAACAATAAGATTGTTAGTCACACCATTCGTGTTAGTTACTGATAAACTAACGATGTCAGGGTAGACAAGACGAACACGGCTATTTCCTACATTTCTTGCAAGAGTTGCCGCTTGCTCAGGTGAAGTCCCAGCAGGACAGCCCAAGATCGCAGTACGCTCTGAACGATACCTCAGACTTGACTGAACATCGCAATGCAAAGAAATGTCTGCAAGAAGCGTTGAGCTTGCAGGCAAGAGAGGTACAATCACGCTTGGTGAAAGACCCGAACTGATCTCACCCTCAACCTCTACAAGAGCGTCAACCATCTGAGCTTCAGTTGGCTCAGATTGACCCTCATCAAGAGAGATTTGCTTGAGAGCAATAACACTCGCACCATTGAGGAAAGCGATATAAGCACCTAACGAAAGTGGATTGTCCACAGAAATAGGTCCATACGCCGCAACTACGTCAGCAATACGATTAAATACGCCCGTTGCGAAAGAAGCCTTTTTACGAGTCACATTTAAGAAATAAGGTGTTCCGATTGAAGGCTCTCTCTCTACTTCAGATGCTCGGAAAGTCTCAACAAGTGCTGTATCACCAACCTCAGTACCTACTGTGTTCGCTACGATCAGACTAACGCCTGCAATCGCATTGACAGGAATGTTAGCATTCGCTGTGAGAACCCGACCCACCTTGAAAGTAAGGGTAGAGTTCGCACCAGTTGGGTAAGGCTGACTACCCTCTCTAGGGAGAATAGTAAAGGTCAAGCCCGTTACGCTATCCACATAAGTCTGACCGACAACACCGTCTGCACCTGTACCATCATTCAGAGTCGAGGTGTTTGCAGTACCTGAACCACTAGCATGAGTAGAGGTGACATAGAAGCCTTGATAAGAAGCCTCACCAACAGCCCCGTCATTCACCTTGATACCAAGATTAGTTGAGACAGTTGTAATAGCGTCACCACCTGTAAAGGCGATTGAAGTCTGAGTGCCTGTTGAGAGAGTCTCGAAGTTGACATAGCGTCTATTCGCACCATCAACAGTAACGTAGGAAATAGCATCAGCTCTATAAGAGCCTGCTACCGCAGCTGGGTCAGTTAAGAACGACTTAACAGAAGCCCAAGCACCTGCTTGCATGAAAGCAGAACTTAGAGCGTCTGCACTAACAGGTCTTGAAGTAACGGACGCACCTTGTGTAAGAGCAAACAGATCATTTGCTGAACCATCAAGAACAGAAATGAAGCTGTCATCATCGAAGCTGTTCGGAGTGATTCTGAGGTTCGCTCCCTCAATCGTTGCTGTAGCAATCCCTGTAAGCTGAGTGTTAATCGCTGTAAGTACAGTCGTGTAAAGAACAGTAGAAGTACCTTGAGCTGACCCTACAAAAGTGACTGAATATGAGTCACCATTAATGTTCAGAGTAAGAACATTATTGGCAGGGAAGTTGGTATCTGTACCGTCATAGAAAGTAACACTTGGAGAGCCTGACACAGCGTCTTGAGCATTCCAACCTGCACGAAGTAAGAGTGAAGGTGCTTCCACAACTGCTTGACGTGGAGAAATGACTTCCTCTACCTCAAGACCAAGCTGAGTGAGAACGCTACCACCAATAACCTCGATACCGAGAGTCGTAGTTGGGAAGTATGACTCACCGATCAGAGTTCTATTTCTGAGGATAAGGCGATCTTTACTAGCGTCATTTCCGACAACTGCTGAAAGATCGTTTGCGACTGAGTATGCGATAGGCAAGATGCCGAACTTAGTCTGACTTCCCCCATCAGCACCTACATCAATACCTGCAACACGAGCGAAATCGTCTGTCGGGTCGCCTTGGGCGATGAACTCGACATAACCAAAGTCACCTGCCAGAAGTGACTTCAGAGTGAATACGAGTCTACCGTCTACAGCAGAAGCACCAAACTGAGTAGCAGGGTCGAAAGTAGCATCAATAGTAATCTGAGCATTGATCTCAGTAGCAATAGCGTCTGCTGTTAAATACTCACCTGGGGTTAAAGTGAGTGTAATCGGAACGAGGTTTTGGGTATTGTCTTCATAGTGGAAGGTGAGAAGGTCGTTCTCACCTGCAATCACAGTGTACGGTCCAATCGGAGTCATCGCTGTGTACGAAGCACCGATAGCCTTAGCCTGTGTGTTAATCTCAGCCGCAATCAAAGCCGCTGTCGCATTGGCGATTGCATTTCCACCACTAAGATCAATGCTCATTTCTACGCCATCAATCTTAAGGAACAAGTCTCCATCAACTGTGCCGAGATTAGCATTGTCAGAAGAAGCTGTATAAGGAAGTGGCTCGCTGACCATATAAGTCATCAAGCCCTTATTTCCTAGACCTGTAGGATTAACAAGCTCTACATTCAAAGCACCTGCATTATCTAGGTTCACAGAAATGGTGTCTGAAGTAGTCTCTAAGAATGAGTAAGGAGCCGCCTTTGGAGCAGTAAAGATCGCAGGGGTTGGCTCGAAGCTCGCAAACTTAACAGTAACTGTTTCCTCAACAGGAGTACCTGCACTCAGACTCACACCTGACTGTGCTTCGCTTCCTGATGGGAAGTTGATCGCAGTAAGAGACAAGTCTGAACCCTTACCCTCATAGGTTGCTCCAAAGAGAGGAAGACCCGAACGAGAGAGGGTGTAAGTACCGACATTTGAACCACCAACAGAAGCAACCTGTACCTCATAGCCACCACCTGCAATATCAAACTCATCTTGAATGTTATTGTAGTAGAAAGTAGCAAAGACCTTGCTTCCGAAAGGAACAGGCTGACTCAGAGTAATCGTACTATCAGCAGGATTTACACGAGTCACAGCAACGGTTGATCTTTCAAGAGCATCTGAAATGCTAGTACCAACTCTGACCTGTACGAGAGCAGGGTTACTTGTCGCAGTCGCTGTACCTGTGCCGTCAGTAGGCTGATGAGGTAGCTTGAAAACATTAGGGAGAGTACGAGGTGGGACTACAGAAGTGTCCGTCACATTAGCACACTCAGCGAGGAACAAACGCTCATCTCTAAGGGCTGTCGTAATCTGATTCGGTCCAAAGCTAACAAGACCCTCTTGGATATTTCCTACAGAAGCATCTACGAAAGTACCCCAATAAATCTTATCGTCTTTGAGAACCCAACTAACACCCTCATAGTAGCGAGCGGCGTCACCACCACCTTCAGGCACAAGGGAAACTCGGCTCACAGAAAGAACATCACGACTTGGGATAAAGTCGAAGTTGTCTTTGAACGAGTTGAAGTAATAAGAAATAGTGACTTCAGCACCAACAGGAGGAGCAACGGCAAGAGTGACTGCACCTGTAGTTGGGTCGAGGGAAATAGGAGTCACCTCAACACCATCTACTTTAACAACTACGTCAGATACTTCTGACGTAACGATACCACCATTAGTACCGTCTACAATCGGGTTGTGGGCTGTGTAGAAAACAGTATTTCTAGCTGTCCCTGTCATGCCCTCAAAGACACCGATGTGAGGGTTAGCAGTACCTGCACCGATTAAGATTGACCCACTTGCAGACAAGAGGAGGTTTGTATTTCCTCTGTGGTCAACGTAGGTGCTTGCACCCAAAGTACCAATCTCAAGAGCATTGATCTTAGACACGATAAAGCCTAAGTGCTCTGTGCGTGTGGTATTAACTGACTTGATAGGCAAGTCGATTACATGAACTACGCCATCAATGGTAGCGACAAGTGTTCTTGTAGTAGGAGTGATTGCCATATCAGCAAAAGTTGCATAGAGGTCTGATTCCTCAGAAGTAACTTGAGTTGAGACATCTTCACTATCTACAAAGTTGTCAGTACGATTGAAGAAGTAAGAAATGCGAACATCATCACCCTCATCAGGAGATGAAGCTAGGGTGACAAGACCCTCTTTCGCATTAATACTTAGAACAACAGTAGCCTGTCCGTTAATCGAAGCAGTAACTACTGAGGCAGTTGTAGCAGTAGTGCCTGTTCCGTCACCATTAACGATAGGCCATTGACGAACCCTAACGACATTAGAAGTACCATCAAAGTCGCCTAGTGAGTACGACCCATCGGGGTTCTGAAATAAGACTGACCGACCTGTTGCATCTTCTTCTACGATCTGCTGATCTATCGTAGCAGATGACCCTCGGACAACAGTTAAGCCGTTTTGAGCAAAAGACTCAGTACCTGAGCCAATGAGGAGAGGAATTCTCCCCGAAAAGTTATTCTGAGGGGTCGGAGACTCGAATACTGTCTCGGTGTAGACCCCAGGTGGTGCATAGCCTCCTCGAATAGCCATAATTATTTCTCCTGTTGAGTGTTAGAATTTTCAGACTTAATGTTTTCCATAGCAGACATTCTACTAGTACGAAGATTAGTTCCCATTTCAGGCAAGACCTCGTAGGTTTGATCTTCCATGCGTATCAAGTCTTGACCCGATACTTTGTGCTTTTCGATCAAGTCCCACTTATCCCTGCGACGTTGATAGATTTGCTCCCATTTCTGACGAGCATCTTCCCCAATAACTCGATCAAAGTCCAAGTCAAAAGAATCCACACCTGTGGTTTGCACTTTCAAACTCTGATCTACATTAGAGGTGAACCCGACTGACGCAGAAATATGTCCATCTAAGTATGCTTGCTGACCACAATCACACTTGGCACTTTCCGTACCTCTGCTCACCCTCTTCTTTGAGGATAAGCCACATGATGAACATTGAAATCTGAGTATAGGCATAGGAGTCTCCTTCTATCTATCCCACTAAAGATAGACGAACTATAAAAGACGCTGAATAAAGTCAGCCGATCTATTTCCAATCCCTGTTATCGGTTGACTTAAAGGTTCTAAAACAATACCCCTTTCAAAAGCACTCTGAATCGGGATAACTAACGGGAAATGTATAAACCAATCTACCTGCATTGAGAAGCTCATACTTGCCGTATAGAAATAATCATCTCCATTATCATCATAAACTTCTTCAGCTTCGCCACCTAGAGAGACATCAGAAATATCTAACCCCAAGTTAGCGAGCTTGGGTCTAAGGTTCGCCCATAACCATATCGCTGTTTGGTCTGCTATATCTGCTTGTGAGTGAACATCTCTTGTAATTAAGTCTATGTCCACACTTACGTCCCAACGACCCCCATACTCGTGAGCTATTTCCTCCCGACCTTCTGCTACAATCACAGCCATTTCGTCACCTACTCGAAGTCTTCTCCCAAAGACAACCACGACACCCTCAATGATATTTCTGTATGCAGTCGCAGGTTTGACTCTGAATGGACCTTGTTGCTCCATCTTCTCGGTGTAGAGAGCTTTTAGTTTGAGTCCTCTAGGTACTTCCTCAGCGAGCGTAACCATAGACCCATTTACAGCAAACTCTGAAGCCCCAAGATTGCGACCTGAAGGGTCTTCAATCAACCTCAAAGATTCCTCAATCGGCTCGCCTGCTAACATTATTTCTGAGGGGCTTGTAAACATCAACTCAGTCTCTACTGCCCTACGATACCTTTGATAATACACATCATGCTGTCGGGTAGCAGGGTCTACACCCTCAGCCTCATAAACTGAAAAGACATAAACGCCAGGATTCTTAGGAGCACCATTTACATCTTCTCTGACCCACTCGATTGAACCACCATAAGGCTTGCTCGGTATCTTAGCGAGAGAGACATAACCCTCAACTGTGCCTATGAAGTTATCGGGGCTTAAAACTACATTGTTTGCCCCTCCTGTACGAACTACCATGCCAAACTGAGGTCGCTCATCAAAGCTATATTTCCCCTGTATATTCTGAGCAAAATCAGGGTATCTAGGGTGGTCTGACCAATAGTCTCTAAGCTCTTTTATAACCCTATCTCGAACTGCTAAAGTTAAGTGCTGAAACATAAGAATCTCCTATCCCTTTTTAGAGACATAAATCAAAAGTCGGTCATTTCTCATTTCCACAGAGACTATACCATTGTAATGACTTTCAGTCACTTTCAGCCCTGTTTCATCTTCTACAATGACAGTAAGCTTTTCAAACTCAGGGGCTTCTTGACGATCTACACCAATCAGAATCACAGGCTGAGTGGTTGTATGAGGGTCTTTATCTTCTTTCATCTTGAACTCCTATATCCGTCATTTCTTAAACTTGACGGATATAGAAGAACTAAGCTGAAATAACTGCCTTAACTAAGGCAAGAGAAACTCTATAAGGGTCTGCGTTTGAGTTAGGTCGTCTGTCCTCGAAATAGCCATGACCATCACGAGCTGTTGTCACAGGAATTCTGACGCTCGCTGTACGATCAGACACGCCCCACTTGAACTCATCGTAGCGACAAGTCTCGTGTTTGCCTGTAAGTCTGATCTCGTAGCCATCACCATACTCTGCTAAATGCTCGGAAATATTTCCTGCGAGATAGTCCATGACTTTTTCGATAGCTGCCATTCCGCCTTCAGCTCTAGTCTTATTAGTCGAGAAATTAGTGTGCATACCTGCACCATTCCAATCTCCCGTCACGGGCTTTGGGTCAAGAGTCGCAGAAATGTTGTAATCCTCACCAATACGATAAAGCAACCAACGAGCTACCCAAAGCTCATCACTTGCTCGCAAAGGGTCAATGTCAGGTCCACCAATCTGAAACTCCCATTGACCTGGCATTACTTCTGCGTTTACTCCCTGTATAGACAACTCAGCAGAAATACATTTCCTAAGATGATCTTCTACCATGCCTCTACCCGAAACTTCATCAGAACCTACGCCACAGTAGTATGGCCCTTGAGCAGGAGGGAAGCGTCTTTCTGAGGGAAAACCTAGAGGTCGAGAACCCTCAAAAAGTGTGTACTCTTGCTCAAAACCAATCCAAGCTCCCAAGTCAGAGTTAGCTTCTAAAAGCTCTCTCAACTTCGCTCTCGTATTTGTAGGGTGGGGCTTTCCATCACTTGTGAAAACCTCGCAGAGAACAAGAAAATTATCAAAGCCACCACGAATAGGGTCACTCGTAACAAAGACAGGCTTCAGAATACAATCTGAAGAACCACCCTCTGCCTGCATAGTAGAAGACCCGTCAAATGACCATTCGGGAAGTTGCTCTAAAAGACTACGCCCTGAAAGACTGTCCTCAGAAATGTGAGGTAGGACTTTTGTTTTTGAACGAACACGAGAGGTGGGGTTGCCACCATCAATCCAAATGTACTCTGCAATCGTATGTCTCATATTATTTCCTTTACTAAGATTGAACACAACCACATTACCAATGAGGGTCAGTCAAAGTTACCTTCTAACCAACTTAAATAAAGACGATTAAAAGCATCGCTATTTCTAAGATTTATTTCTATTGGAATTGTACTGTAAAACTTTATCCCCTCTCTTTCTATTAATCTATAAGGGTGAGCTCCTCGATCTTCAAGTATCGTATATGTGATGGGGAAATGAACCTTTACCTCCCCTTTTATGGAAGGTTGACTCCCTTCCATTTCTACTTTGAGTTCTGCACCTAAAGTAGCAGCTTCTACCCAAATCTTAGGTGCTTCACCCCATATGTGAGCGTTGCCTGCTCTGTACCTAGACTTTTGAACATTCAAACGCTCGTAGTCTTTCTTCCATTGAAAAATAGAAATGTTATAAGGTCTAATATTCTGATAGCGACCAACGTCTAAATTTCGTGTGTAAAGCATGGTATGAGCATCTGCTAAAATACCTGCAATAATGTCTTCATACACATCATGCCCCACAAGAGAAATGAAGCCTTGCTTTTTGGAATGAGCAAGAGCTAGAGCTATGTCTAGCTTGTTATTTCCTGTAGGATCAAACTTAACTTTATGTTGCACCTTGGAAGATTTTTTCTCAATCATCTCTTTGCCCTTTTCAGAAAAAGTAGGGGTGTGAACGGGCTTCTGCCCATCTTTAGCTTTGCTCTCCTCACGCCTCTTCTTACGAGCCAACGTAGCCCTCTGCTCTTTCGTGAGGTCGTGGGCTTTGTCTCTAGGCATACATTTAAGGGGGTTCTTTCCTCCGTTTGTAACGCTTTTCCAACTTGGTTCACTAGATACGGCACATGGGCCAACAATGTCTCCTGCGTCATAAGTCTTATCTTCCCCGTCTTCTTTTTTTATCGTGTGTTTTATCGGTGTGATCGCTATCCAATCACCCCAAGTTGCTCTCTCATCGGGTTTACCACCACCATGCCCTGCAAACCAAGTATCTAAGCCCCCATGCCCTGTGTTTTTCAGTTTAGAATCATCTCGCTTCGCTGACTCCAAATAGCGTGACGCAACCCTTGAAGATTGACCATATTTCTTTTTGATCTCAATCGCTTCCTTAAAGTCGTAAAAAACTTTGAAGTACTCCCCCAAGTCCTCATTCTTCCTTAAATCAGAAATGACTTCCGAGACACTTACAATCTCAGGCTTAATGAGCTTCACAGGTTTATCCCATTTCACTTCTTCAGGAAATCCATACTTCGGCTCTGTCCGAGTCTTGAATTTAAGAGCTACGATTTTGTCCATGTGGTCTTTCCTAGAACCACTGACTTGGAGACTTGTGACCTCTTGCCCATAAGAACCCGAAATAGCAAAAGCTCCAACAGCACCAGGCTGATCTTTATAGAAGTTAGGTCTTAAAAAGCCGTCTTCAATTATTTCCTCAGCACGATCTCTATATGTGTAGTGATAGTAATAGTCATTCTCTACTCGCATAAAGTAGAAGTCGTAAGGCATCACTCCACTTTCTGAACCTAAATACCTAAGTTTAGCTTTAGAAGACGCTTGCTTACCCTTAGAGATCATATCTTGTCTGTTAGACCCTGTTTTATCCCCATAACAGTCAACATATGGACGACAAGAAGCCTTCTCAGAGAAACCCATCTCGTCACAGGGTTTAGACTCACAATGCTCTCTATCCCACTTACGAGGCATCTTGTAAGTGGCAGAACTCTTTCTCAGAGAAGGGTTTCTGAGCATGGTGTCTCTTGTTCTGAAGTCTTTGTTTCTGCCCTTGTTGGGCTTGAACCCAAACCTCCTGTAAAACTTAGTCAAACGAGAAACAGAACTCGCACCAAAGTCTGTCGAGGGAGAAAGAGATAGCATAACCCCATGACCATCAGCCCAAGAAATAATCTGAAACATGACCTCTGACCCCAAGCCTTGCTTTCGGCTATCAGCGGGAATCTGAACTGTCATAATCCTGACAATGGGAGGCTCGTACTCGTCCCCACCCGATAAGAGGCTCGTCATCAAAACAAGACCTTGATAGCGACTCTCTAATCTTTCTTCTAGTGATCTCAGCGACTGCTCTAAAGTACCCGTCAGACCTGCTTTTCTTATCGCAGACCCGTTGTTAGTGAAACCACTATCATAAGGGATTACTCTCGCTGAACCACTACCACTATCATGCACATAGCCGAAGTCTTGACCCTCAGCAGGTGTTCTCCCATTGGCTTCTGCTCGATCAAGATTTCTATATTTCAGATTCGGAGAGTCAGGTGAGGGTCTGCCTATATTTCGAGCCACCTCGCCATTTGGCAAAGCACTGTGCGAGCTAGTGCCGTCAGGGTTCTCAGAAACAGAGACGGGTGAGCCATTTGAAAGAGAAGAAAGTGAGTCGGGAGGGGAAACTTCCCTGTAAAAGTCTGCGTGTTTTCTTCTCATATCTAGCCCCCCTAAAGATCACTCAAATGATCGAAATATATGTCATTAATCTTATCTGAAAACTTCAAATCAAGAGAAATGGGTATCTTAGTCTCTACTGAAATAGTGTGCCTCGCTCTACCATTAGCCCAATAAATCAAAGTCATCTCAAAAGAAATGCCAAGCTCGACCTCTGCTTGAAATGTTGGAACTTCTTTAAGGTCTATAACACTTATAAAGTGGATATTTCGATCAACGCTATCAATACGCCAAGAGAAGCTTTCACTTAGCCTTGGTACGGGTAAATTGATAAAGTTAAAAAGACCATTCTGATACTGATTCGGACCATGTGGGTAGTTGAGGGCATCGTCTACTTCTTTTTTGAAATCGTTAGAGTCTACTATTTCTTCCACCATAGAAAAGAGTTCTTTAGGGAAAGTAATCAAGTAAGCTTCCAACTCATTAGAAAGTATTCTTAATGACCGATTCAACGTCCAACGCATATCACTACCTTAAAGATCACTCAAGTAGTCGAAATAGATGTCATTGATCTCATCTGAGAACTTTAAGTCCACCTTCAAGGCTTCTGTTACCCGAAGTATGGGCTTATAGGTTGTGTCCTCTATTTCTATCCTAAAAGGTAAAGAAAGATGAAATAAGACACCAGCACTGAAAGTCGGGTCTGTCTCAGCTCTGACAACTCTAAGACCCTCTAGTTGGAGATTCTTGTGAGCCTTGATTTCTAAGAGGTGAGAACCTGTAATTTTAGGAAGACCCTCAATTCTAAGATTGTTCGCCCCAGGGCGAATAATCATACCTGTACGAGCTTTCGCTAGTGCATTTCTTAATGTGGTATCTACACGAGGGGCTAATACATCTCTCACCTCATCAGGAAATGAGTTAAAGTATTGTAGTAGCTCTCGCTTTAACTTGGTCGTACTCATTATAAAGCACTCATTAACACGCTTCTAATCTCAGAAGCAGGGTATCTATTTCTTCCGTCTTTAATCAGATCAAGAAGAACAGGTCTATACTTGGGGTTCTCGTAAGCAACTCTGACGAGAGCTTTCTTAGACAGAGCCTTTTGGATAGCTTCGTTCGCCTTAGCTTTCGCCTCATCGGAAACACCCTCAGCTTCCTCTGTCTCCTCAGAATCTTCCTCAGCTTCCTCTGTCTCCTCAGCTTCCTCTGTCTCCTCAGCTTCCTCTGTCTCCTCAGCTTCCTCAGAATCTTCCTCTATCTCCTCAGCTTCCTCTGTCTCCTCAGCTTCCTCAGCTTCCTCAGCTTCCTCTACCTCCTCAGCTTCCTCAGAATCTTCCTCAGCTTCCTCTGTCTCCTCTGTCTCCTCTGTCTCCTCAGAATCTTCCTCGTCTTCAACAACCTCACTCAAGTATTCTTCAAGAGCTTTGATTGCTTCAGCACCTTGCTCCTCTAAATCCTTGTTAAAGGCTTCTACGTCAAAGTTACCGTCATCTTGAATATATGGCTCAAGAGCTTCCAACTCATTTGGACCGATCTCTCCAAGATATTCAGAAATATTGTCAAGTAACTCGTCTACAGTAGCGTCAACATCGCTCGCAAGTTTGACTCTATCTGCGACTTCTGCACCCTTTTGTAAGACTTTAAGTCCTCCTCCAAGAGCTTTGAAAGCACCTCCTGCTATCCAAAGAGCACCCGAACCCACACCACCCATAGCGGCTTCACCTGCCCCCTTAAGAGCACCTACCCCTGCCGAACCTATTTTAGCCCCTGCCGTCTTCATCATACCCATACCGACTTTTTTACCTGCCATCATCATTGAACTCGCAGATTGGAAGTCTTGAACGCCTAAGCTTTGCATAGCTTGATTATAATGACCTTCATTCTTAGCTTTATCTTTTTCAAGTTGCTCAGAAATCTTTCCTACGGCTTCTGACATTATTTCGCCTGGTGTTCTTGAACCACTTAAGATCATGTTTCCGATACCATCTGAAAGCTCAGAAGCGGCTCCTAGACCTGCTTTAACACCCTCAGCTAAAAGTCGGCTCGCTCCTGCTAGGGCTTTCTTAGAGGTGTCTTTAATCGCACCTTTAATTCTGTCATTCCTTTGTTTTTTCCTAAGTTGCTCTACGAGCTTTTGAGCTTCTTGTCTTTTAGGGTGGTTTTTGTCCCCTGCATAAGAAATAAGAGTCTTTAAGGTAATCTCACCTCTACGACCATGTTTCCAAGGTACTTTGTAGCCTTTACCTAGAGCCTCAACTAAACCCTCACCTGCTTTGGTAGCGTCTCTCGCCGCATTATTCTCAGCGATTTCAGCATCTCTCTTTTTAGATCGCTCAGACCTTTGCTGATTCTTCTTCCTCTGTTGGTTCATACGCTTTCTTGTATCGGCAACTTTAATACAAGGTAAGACTAAACCTCTCAACTCAGGGTGAGCATACGCTAGTCTAATAGCCCTCGCTTTTAAACTAACTTCCGTACTTGCAACCCTACTTGTAAGGATAGGTAAAATTAAAGCTCGAACACCCTCATGTTCATAAGCTACTCGGATTAGTTCGCCTCTAAGTGAAATAGCAGTCATTTCTTAACCCCTTGTTCTTTGTCGTAACAGATATAGATTTGTTTCGTGAGCATTAGCCATAGACATCAAAAAGTCGTCCATACCTAAAGTGAGAGTGTTCATTTCTTTGAGAGATTTATAGATGTTCTTAAAGACAACCTGCAACGCTTCTTCAATGACTAAAGCTCTACGGATAGGGTCATTCTCTGCCTGTGCCTCAGCTACAGGTAAAAGAGTGTTCGCCATAATCTGAGCCTGCTCGACAGGAGCTACAGCCATCGCACCGTAAGTGCCTACGATCTTCTCTGCGAGGGTATCTATTTCCTCAATCAAAGACTCATAGATTCTCTCTAGTAATAGATGATCTCCATAGTAGCTCTGCCCCTTGACTTGCCAATGGCTTGTCCAATGAGCCCAATGTGCTCCTCTCAGAATAGCTAAGAGAACCTGTAAAGTAGGCAAGGAAATATCACGCTGACTAGCTTGCTTAGACCAAGTACCACCTAAGTCCCCATAAGCTTTTGAAGCCCACCCATTTGCATAGGCACTTGGGTATTTCTGAAACCCCTCACCATCTCTAACAGGAGAAACGCTAACCCCACCTTTTTCTACAGGAGTCTTACGTTCCCCTTTAGCAAGCTCTATAATTTGCCCCCACAGTTTAGGGTCGTTCGGAACATTCTTAGCAATTCTTTTCATTTCAGCTATTTCCTCTACAAAGTCATCAAAGTCCCATTCATCTTCTTCATCATTCCACTCGGCTTCCCAATAGAAGTCGTAAAGCGACATTTCATAAAGATCAGACTCATCGTTCTGATGACTGAGAATTATAAAAGAGGTACAAGGTGAAATACGCTCGACACAAAGAGGCATACCCTCAATAGAACACTCTAAAAGAAATGGGTACTCAAAGAACATTGAAGCTTTCTTGCCCATAGGCTTATACCTCTTGAGCCTTTGCTTATGTTTTCTTCTCCAAGTCTTCACTCTCTTTTTAATCTTAGCTTTGTTCTTGCGATAATATCTCTTTCTCGCCCTACGCAATTTCGTATAGTTCGAGTTCCTCAACTTCTTACGCTTACGTCTAGTTTTCTGTTGCTTGTGGGTACTTCTCGAACCAGGTCCACTTTGATAGCGAGGCTTCGCCATGATTTCTGACGATTCCATTTCCTCTGCCATTCTATCGAAGATGTCCACATTCTGAACCAAAGCCAAGGTGTCTTTCATCATTTCAGCTCTCTTGCTTCTGTTATTTTTTTGAGTTTGAGTAGAAGGACCTCCCTTAAACCGTTTATGCTGTTCAGGGTGCTCCCTCCTGCGTTTTTGATACCTCAGAATCAAGTGCTTATTTCTTTCGTAGTACCTCTTACGCATATTAATCTTTTTACTAAGGTTTTTACGCTTAGTTCTAGCCCGATTAACTTTGTATTCTCTCTTGAGCTGACCTTGCCACTTTCGTTGTCGAACCTTTGGTCTTCTCCAATTAATCTTAGCTCGACCCACACCTTCTCGGTTAGAAAAGTCGCCATCGTCTTCAAGGAAATAATCAAGGTCATCACCCTCTGATAAGTCCATTTCAAAAGCAGTTTTGAAGGTTCTCCTCGACAACCCTGTTGTATTCTTAGCGTCTATGTAAGGGTGTCCGTATTCATCTCCAGGAAGCCCTGAAGAACGAGGTCGCTGATGAAGTGGTTTCCCATCGGGTTGGTTCGGAATAGCATTAGGGTTCATCGGAGTATTATGATTAAGAGATGAACCTGCACTATCAGACGGAGTGTTAGAAACAGGTGGCCCTGCCCTTACCTCATCTCTGCCTTTAGGGTGTCCACTAGGTAAGGGTAAAACCCTGTCTCTCTGAGGCTTCCCGTCTTGGTAGTCAGCCCTGCTAGGTTCGGGTGTCGAAGTGTCGTTCTCTATTTGATCTTGACGAGTCTTACTTACCCATGTCTGTACGCCTGCAAGGTCTTGTATTAGTTGTCTCGCTACACGAGCTTCTGAACCCTCATTTACAGCTTGATAAAACAGACCCACAGCCTTGTCCCAATACTTCTTCTTAAAGTGTTTGAGCGATCTAAAGAAAGGTCTATTATTAATATACCTAGAAATAGTTCGATTGTCGGGGTTCGGGTGTTCGTCCTTAAAGCCCTCAACTTCGTCTAAGAGTCTTGTGTAGAATTCCACATCATCAAGGGCATGAAAGTTAGCTAAATTGGGGTCTAAGCCTAACTGCCTTAATTCATTACGGACTCTTCGCTCGCCTGCTTGGTCATGCTGTCTGAATCTTCGATCTCTCTTAGAGAAAGGCAACCCACCACTCTCAGCTAATAAGTTGCGTGTGGCTATTTCCTCTTGCACAGCATGAACTAACTCATGTCTAACAGTATCTTCAACAGCATCTAAATCTTGCTGACTATATTTCCGTTTGTCGGGCATAGTAATCAGAATATGGTGGTAATTCCCAACCATACTATGACTGCCCAAAACCCTAGAGTTTTGGAACTTAAAAGTTAGCTTTATTGGGTGGTTAAAGTCATTGTAAGTAACTTCTGCTTTAACGCCTAAATTTAAGTGGGTGTACTTGCTTATGAGATACTCTCTAGGAAGCTGAGATAAAGCTCGTTCAAAGCTGTCCTTATCTTCATAAGGTTCTCTTTCTTTCTTGAGTCTTAGTTGCTTCGTGACAAAAGAAAGAGCGGCAACAAGTAGTTGTACTGCTCTCTTACTCTCTCTGAGCTTCTCTAAGTCTCTATTAGAGTAAGGTTTGAATTCTATGTCGTGGAATCTTGTAATTTCCTCGACAAGCTTCAACCCGAACTTTGCATCTTCTTTAATTTGAACGTCTTCTGGATAATCCTCATAGTCGTTAAGAATGACTCTGAGAACATCGTGGTATTCGATACGAAAGCTATCAACAAGCTCAAAGAAATCCTCCATGTCAGCTTTTTCGTAGTTGTTCAGAACTTTAAGTATTTCTTCGTTTACTTCTTCAAGATATTCTATTTCTTCCATACCGACTGTGGTGCTGTATATACTACGAGTAACATGGTCAGCTAATACACCTTGAGCGATCTGTGTCACTAATCTGAAGAGTGCAGGTGGTGGCTTTACCAACCCTGCTTCTTTGTCTATGTGCTTTGCCATGCTAACCTACCTCAAAATATAAATGCTTCTTCTAAGAAAGGCTCACATAAATGGGATATGAAAAGATAAACCAACCCGACCATTATAAAGGAAATGGAATGAAAGCCATAGACGTAATCGAAGCCTATGATTTGAACTTTTCACTCGGCTCTGCCATCAAGTATATTCTGAGAGCAGGGTCTAAACCCAATGAGTCCTTTGAAGAGGACATCAGTAAAGCAATATGGTATCTCCAACGAGAAATGGAGCGTAAAAGCAATGAAGCTAACCCCTCAGAAAAACCCTAAGCACTTCATCTGTTGGCGATGTGGCAATACGCTTAAAGTATCTTGTCCGATGAGAAAAGACCTACCTTGTTTTACCCGTGTAGGAATGCACGAATACCATCTTGAGTCACCACAAGATACGAGCCAAAATTCTGAACAAGACCCTCTCTCTCAAAAGAAACCAACGCACCATATTGACTAGGGTCTGAAAGCTCTCTGCGAGAAATAGTAATCTCTTTGTCTCCATTCTCTATCTTCTCAGAAATGAGATCAGCAATCTCTTCCCAAAACTCACCTGAAGTACCTGCTTCTTTGGAGATCATTTCCGAGTTAATCATACGAGCCGCATGAGGTGCAGGATTATACTTAGAAGCAATATCTACAGTCTCACGATCACTATGGGGCAGTCGCTGACGGTAGAAATCAGCACCCATTGTAATAAGTGCATAATTAGTCTTATCTAAATGTCTCTCAAGGAGAGCAAGACTATCAGGAATAGAGAGAAATGTATCACCACAAAGGCGATAAACTTCTTCAATAGCAGGGGAATCTTTAAGAGCTTCAACCATCTGATTGACTGCTATTCTGATCTTATACGCTTCAACTCTAGCGTCTGAAACGCCCCCTGCTAAAATCGACCAAGAAGCTTGGCTTGAGGCTTTCTTATTTCTCATGGTTCTCTCCCTATCAAAAACTATTCAAGGAAGGGAATATATCAAGAGATTATTAAGCCTCAATCGCTTTCTTGATAGAGTTAACAACGCCCTTAGACTCTACAGCCATAATCGCTTCTAAGATTTCAGGGTGGTCACGATAAAGCTCAACAGCTAGGCTTGCTCGCTTCGTCCAATGGGGAGCCATATCCCAATCAATGCCTACAGGTAAAGACTTCACCTTTGAGGTATCCTTACCGACTGTGACAGCACCTTGTGTTGGCTGTACTTCACCATCAACAGCTGCAAGAATCTGAGCCGCCTCTAGTGCTTGGTCATCAACGGCAGGAGCTTCTTCCTCAAGAAGATCAATAAGTTCTAGCTCCTCATCGATTTCCTCAATCTGATCGTTGATCTCAGAAGCAATCTTCTCAACAGAAGCCTCAGTAGTAGACTCAGATTTCACAGCGTCACGAGAAAGGTTCTCTAGGCGAGAGATTTCAGAGCTTGCTTGTGACCCGTCAGAAATAACGGTCTTCTGCTTAGAAGCTGTCTTGATCTTGATCTTGCCCACTGACTCAGCACCTTGAGACTCAGCGATACCACCACCTGTCTCGGCACTAGAAGCGTTATTGATTGTCGCACCACTCTTATTCTCTACCTTAGAGACTGCGATCATATCATCGTCTTGTGACTCAACAACAATAGGGAACTTCTTTGTTTCCTCAGTCTTAGTGGGGTTGATCTCAGCGACAGACCTCTCCTCGTCATACACGGTGTCGATCTTCATTTCTTTCTTAGGGGGTGCAGGAGCTTCGACCACAGGCTCGGCAACAACAGTAGAAGCTGAAGCCTCTGTATGCTTCAACCAACCACGCTTAATGCCCGCCTTCAACTCAGGCATAACAGTCTCTTTCCCTGCAAACTTCAGAGTATAGCCATCAAACTCAACGAGATCGCCCTTAGAAAGATTTCTTTCCAAACGACCAAGATGAACAGTAGTTTGTGACTCAAAAGTTTGGAATGTTCCTCGAATGAACTCCATTGTGTTCTCCATTTCTTTCTTAAGTAGAAGATTGGTCAGTTATACCGACCTACATATAGTTTACATCATACTAAACAACAAGAAACTATTAAACTTCAGCCTCAGTCAACTTATTGAAAGAATCTCTGATCTCTTTGTCCTTAACACCAAAGATCAAGTCTCGTTTGTCACGATCTTTAAGTATATCTATTGACCTTTCAAACATTTTTGGTGTCTCAGACTCAAAAGCAGAAATAATCTCTTGTTCTGCGTATGCCTGCTCTAGTTCTCTCTGTATGAGTAGTAAAGAAATGCCTGCGTGTTTTGGCTCTGAAGCAAACTTACTCCTTAAATCTTCAGTCTTCGCTTCTGCCTTAGAAACAAGATTTGCTAAGTTAGAGACTCCTGCTATGGCTCTGTCTAACTGCCTTGAAACAGAGGTGTCTCTTTGACCTCTAGGCGTATTCTGAATCTCCTGATTACCCCTGTTCCTCGCAGAGTCTATTCTCTTGTAAACCACTGACCTTTGGATAGACCTATCTATATCAACCTTAGCTTCTGTATAGTATTGGTCAGTAGTATTTCTCACTTCTCCGATTAAAGAAAGTATATCTTCTCTAGTTTCAGCTTCCTTAACTTTAGCTGAAATCTCATCTACTCTGCCTTGATAAGCATCATTAATCGAAGCAGGTGTCATCGTAGCTTGTAAGAATTTTTCTTCCCAATGTTCGCCCGAACCTTTTGTCCCTCTCATCTTGTCTACCCCCCGACCTACCACCTCAACCACATTTCCTTTCACTTTTCTCATCTTATGTTCAAAACCGAAAGCATTTGCAATAGCAGTTACAACACCCCCTCCCACAGCCCCCACTGTAGCTTCTAAAACAGCCATAGTCCCCTCAGAAATAGCTTCCTTACCATACTCTTTAATCCCTTTAAGTATTTGTTTCCCTAACAGATCGCCTAAATCATTTTGCAGTTTTTCTATCTGAGCCTCATATTCTAAATTTACAACGGCATAAGTCCCTTTCCCTAACAATTTTGCAACTTCCTCAAAGACTACATCATCAAGTGGTTGAAGCTCACCTGTCGTTGACAGGCTTTCTCGGTCTTTCTCTTTCATCTTTTCTTTTAGCTCATTCAACTTACGAAGGAGATCGGCAATCGGAATAGCCTGTCTTTCAAGACCCCATAGGAAGTTGTCAGCCATTTTAGAAATGGCTCCTGATCGCTCTACGAAAGCACCCTCAGACATCTTCCTAGAAATTAAGGTACAAACTCTTCTCGAATCTTTTCTTAGCTCATCAAGTGCTCCTGTATTAGCTAACCCATCAAGCATTTCGTGAAGCTGATCTAACTCGGCTTTATATTGATCTCCACCATAAGCGGTGTCTACAGATACTTCTTCTCTATGTTGTTTATATAGCTCAGAAATAATACCACTTGCCCACTCTTGACTAATATTCTCACCAGAAATATCAGACTGCCCACGAGCTTTAGAAAGAATAGAGTTAATGTTATTCTCTAGGTTAGTATTTGGGTCTACCCAAGTATTGTCTTTTTGAGTTCTCTTGATGTGAGCAATAAACTCAAAGTCAGATAGCATTTCTTCTATCGTAGCATTCTGAATCCTCTCCCTCTCCCTCTCTCTTTCTTGCTCCTTCTCCCTCTCTCTTTCCTTTATTTTTTTCTTTTTTCGCTTCTGTGACTTCGTGGAAGCACCTGTCTTGAGCAAAAGTTGAGGGTCGATCTCAGAAATGATAATCGGAAGCAATAAACTACGCAGGTCAGGGTTGTCATACGCTAACCTAATTAATTGAGCTAATGTCTCGTTCATGCTTCACCTCTTTTGTAAACTATATATGCTGTATTATTATAATGACTCTCGATAAAGAAAGGATAAGAAATATGAAATCCCCTACCTTTTACTTTGCATATGGACTAAACCTAGAAGAGTTTAGAATGACAACAGAGTACCCCTCTGCACAGTTCTACAAGTTCGCAACCCTAAAAGGGTTCAGACTCGTCTTTGCAGGTAAGGATAAAGAAACAGGTAAAGGGTTCTGTTCTATTTCCCCTAGCAAGTACAACGACTATGTAGAGGGTGTTCTTTATACCGTAGACTCTAAAGAGCTACCTTCGCCAATAAACAAGTCTAAAGTATCTGAAATGGACATACTTACAGACGAGGGGGGATTCGTTAGAGCTAAAGTTTACTATGTAGATAGTGAGGAAATGAACACGCCCTCACTCAAATACCTAGAACGAGTACATAAGAAATACCAAGATTACGGGTTTAATATGAAAAACCTCGAAAGAGCCTTAGAGCTTCTGACTTAAAAAGCTAAAACCTCGTACCTGCTCCGTAAATGATACCCCAAACAAGATCACCCTCAGCATTGTAAGGCGAAGTCGTAACCCCTGCATACATCGTGCTGTCTTGAGAGGTAAGAATCTTGAAACGGAAAGCACCCACAGGAAATAACTGCCCGTCAAGCGTCAAAGGTCTGCCCACAGAAGCACCTGCGTCTATACCCAAACTCTTAGTTTTACTGATCTCATAACTCATAAGCTCATAGCTCGCCCCTAACATAAATGTTGGAGGTGTCTGAGTCTCTACTAGTAAACCGTCTTCTGTTACTCTCTTATTAGGTACAAGTGGGAGATTAAACACACCCCATAGGGCAAAGTCTCCAAAAACCTTACGAGAAAGAATAAGAGTCGCTGAAGCAGTCGGTACAGGTGAAGAACCCTTGTCGTACCAACCGATAAACATTTGAGTCGTGCCGAAGCTCACTTCCCAATTGTTTTCCTCTACTGTTTCCTCTGCTAGAGTAGTCGTGGGAAATAGAAGAACTAAGCTCAGAATCATTAACGATAAATATTTCAAGATACACCTTCCTCTATCATTAACGAATGTAGAGTCCTGTACCATCTTCAAACCGATCTTTCAAGTCCTCTGCATAAACATCATTGAACTCTTTTACTACCTTTACGCTATGACCATGAGTGCGAATGAATTCCATGTCATAGAGGTCTTTACCATTAAGAGTGATACGAACCCTATTCACAGCACCTCTATGTTTAGGTTTTGGAAATACTAAGGTAACGGCATTAGACGCAGTAAGAATCTGCTTTAACCCAATGAAAATTTGAAGCCTACGACTACCACCAAGCTGTTGAACTATGGTGTTAGCAATGATACTCGCTTGTTTTTCAAGGTTGGCTACTCTTATTTCTAAGTCTCTAAGGACTTCTGATGCTGTTCTTCTCATAATCATTTCTCCGTATGAGCTAAAGGTTAAAGGAACACCTAATAGAGAAGATAAACAAACAAAAAAAGGGATAGAAAAGTATGCACTTGTTGTTAAGTATAGACTTTTCTATCCCCTAGAATCAGTCTACTCCAAACTTCACTAACCAACGACCAACTGTGCTCGCACCACAATCAAGATACTTAGCAATCCTACGCTGACTCCAACCCTTACCCCTAAGCTCTAATAACAAGTCCTTGTCCATCTTCTTCTTAACAGCATTGTTGCGACCTTGAAATCCAAAGTCTAACTTGTATTTCATACAGTCGGGTACATGAGGGCTAACGATCTCAATAAACCTCTCAGCATCTTCCTCTCGGAAATGGAACTCTCCTGTCTCACCTTTCCTGAGTTTCCATCTAGGGGATAAACCAAACTTCTCAAAGATTAAGTAAGCGTTCGCTCGACTCTCCCCTTTAGCTCCAAAAGTGATACAAGGCCAATGACCACTAAACCCATCATCAAGATACCACATCGCAAATGCTAACTCGTCTACTTGATCTACAATGTCATACTTAACTACTTTCCAACCCTTATCCCTTTCCTCATAGAACAAGTCTCGGTACTCATTCAACATAGGGTGAGCATGGGTGCGAAAGATATAAGAAGTAAACTCTCGACTCATGGCTGTGGTCAACTCGCCACTAGACCACTTGCCCCATTTCTTTTGCTTCCATTCAAGATACTCTTTCTGATTAGGTGCGTGGCGTTCCTCATAATGCGAAGCGTTCGTCCTAAAGGCAATACGACCGTCACCAAGCATTGACCCGATAAGGATTGACTTTAGCTCTCCCTCAATCTTAGGTAAATCAAGCCGATCATATTTCGCAACTGTCTCAATCTCATAGCGTAGTCTCCAACTACGAATACGCTTCATGCTTGAGTCAAGACCCTCAGAAATCAAAAGCTCGTTGATCTGTTTCTCGGTTAAGCATTGGTTCACATAGAGGTCTACAAACCTCTCTCTACTGATAGGGCAAGGTATCGCTCTCATAGTGACTCCATGTGATATAGGACACCTTTAAGTTCTCTTCTAGTTAGCAGTTCGTATGTCACCCCAAACAACGCAATAAACCCACAGATAAGGGCGTACAAAACACCTACGAAAATCCCCCACCCAAGAGGTAAGGGGAACACATACCATAAGACCCACCCTACAAAGTCGTCAAAACTAAAGTAGCCAAGCATACCCCCTACAATGAATCCTAAGATGCAAGCTGACCCGACACAAAGATACAGGCACACAAGAGTAAGGAGGAAATATCCTACCTTTGCTAAGGCAAGCCCGATACCTTCATATATGCGTTCAAAAGCGTTCATTCTCTGACCTCTCTTTAGGTTCTAGTGTGGTTGGTTGTGTACCATTCGTACCACTAAGAACCTAAAGAGGTCAAGATTTATTTCACCTAGATACGAAAAAACCTCATCTCCCGAAGAAGATGAGGTTTAATCTGAGATTACCTAAGCCCACCTAAGTAGGCTTATTTACTAGCTATTTCTTAAAGATTAGCGAGTAACGGTAAGGCGAGCTAGACCCTTAGGGTTGTAGGCTCCAATACCCAAATTCTCAAATACGCTGAATCCAATTGTACGAGCCTTTGGATCGTCAGCAGAGAGAACGGTAAGCTCGGTACGAACAGGAATACGACCGAACATCTCAGGCTCACAGCAGACGTAAACAGTTCCAACAGGAACGAGACGGCTAGTGATAATCTGAGCACCCCAAAGGGTAGCCTGAAGACCTGTCTTGAGGAGAGCCGCTTGGCTCTCGATGTCAAGAATATCACGACCAAACTTACGGATGTCAGCGTAGTCACGAGCATTCATAAAGACACGAGCTACACGAAGATCGTGACGCTCAATCTGAGCGTATGCGTCAGCGAGAACAGCACCGTTAAGAGGAGCGATAACAGGAATGTCAGCGTTAGTCTGACCTGCGATTGAGTCGAAGCCCTGAGTCGCAACAGCATCGAGGATAGCGAATACACGCTCGTCCTCTGCCGCCTGAATCTGAGCACGAGCCAAATCCTGTGCTCTCTCGATAAGATCGAAGCGTCTTTCCTTAATCTGAGTCAATGGAATCTCAGGGTTAGAAGCGATCTCAAAGAGAGGGAAAATGACACGACGTGGCTTGGTGATAGCAAGAATGTTCTCGCCTTCTTCACCAACTACGAAAGCAGTTACGTCAGGGTCTTTGTCGTAGATCGGCAAAGCACCATCAGGAAGTTGCTCTACGAGGAAAGTCTTACGACCAACACTCGTATAGTCACGACGAAGACGAAGTGGTTGTGTCATTGAAGCGGCTAGCTTGCTACGACCCTGTGGGGTCTTGATGTAGTCAGCAATGATCTTCTGCTTTACTGCGTTATCAACTGTATTACTCATTGTAGGCTCCTTTCTAATATCAGATGCGTTGGTCGTAGACTAACTCATCAGAGTTTGAGTCAGGAACAATTTTAAGAATACCGATAGTGGTAGCAGAAGCTTTAGCACCACCGAATGCGTCAGCGTCTGTAACAGTACCATTATCAGCAGATGTAAGATAACCGTTAACAGAAGCGATAAGTCTATCACCTACAGAGTAAGTAAAGTCAGTAGCTCCAGCAACATTAGAAAGATCACCTTTAGTCTCATAGAGCTTATTTCCATAAGTACCCTGAGCTGAAACGTAAGGTCCTCTGTTAGAAGCAACGCCAGGTTGATTCTCAAAGGCATTTCCTGCGGCATTGTTGAGGAAGACACCAAGAACAGCAACGGCATTCTGAGGTCCACCATGCTCGTTAGAGCCTGTATTCTGAGCGAAAGCAACAGAACCACTAAGTACGCCACGAACTAGACCGTCAAGAAGACCTGAAGCCTCAGTTTTATTGATTTCAGGCATAGCCGCACCGGTTGATGAAATTGGGGGGTTAGTCTGAGTGAATGCGTTCGCAGAAAGCTGACCGACAGTGTTACGAACACCAACGTGCAGAATTCTGAGAGCCGAACTTGACTCAGTAAACCCACCACTAGCTTGTCCAAGTAGAGCCATAGTATTTCTCCTAGAAGCTCATACTCTCTGTTTCCAAGAGAGTAGTGTGTGTTAAGAAAGGGGAGGGAAAGTCCCAACCCCCCGAAAGGGTTTCAATAATAAAGCGTGTCATTATAAAGGAACTAAAAGAACCTTTATTACATTTCTTAGCCGAAGAACTTAGAAACGTCAGGAGCAGACTCCCAAAGCTTGCTGAGTTCGTCAGAAGCAGAGCTTGCTTCACGGCTAATATTTCCGAGAGTCTTAACAGACGCTTGGCGAGCAGTTGTCTGTGGACGGAAAGAAGCAGACTTCTTGGTAGCAACAGCTTCCTCAGCAGTCTCCTCAGCTACTTCCTCAGAAGCCTCAGAATCCTCAGCTACTTCCTCAGCGGCTTGGAAGATGCGAGCGAGCTTAGGGTCAAGACCCATTTCGTCAGACATAAGGTCAAGACCCATGATGTCACTAGACTCAACGCTCTCGCTCATGTGGTGAGAAGCCACCTCGTCAGAAGCCACCTCGTCAGAAGCCACCTCGTCAGAAGCCATCATGGTATTCTGATTAGCCATGCTCTCCATTTCAGCGAGCATCTCGTCAAGCATCGCCTGCTCTTCAGACGCAAGCTGATCGTCAGCCATTTCCATTTCAGCTACACGAGGATTAGCAGGGGTAGGCCAACCTTCAATCTTGCCACGATTCTCAGAGTAGTAGTTCTTGTTGTAGAACTCTTTGGTCTTCTTGTTCCAATCACTATCTCTGTTGGCACGATTCTGAGCACGAACGTCAGGGTCTTGATAACCGAAGCCTGGAGCCGCTTCGCCATACTGATTGATGACTTTGCGTGAACCCTTAGAGTTACCACCTGAACCCTTACCACCTGCCATTTCCTCAGAAGCCATTGCTTCCATTTCTGCCATTACCTCAGCAAACTCCTCATCGCTAAGAATGTCAGAAGCCATGAAGTCTGCCTTCTTCCAAAGCTCTTTGTTTGCTGTGTAATAGTTGAGGTTGTGGAAATGCTTGGTCTTCTTGTTCCAATCCTTATTTCCTGTAGAACGGTTCTCAGCACGAGTATCAGGGTCTTGATAACCGAAGCCTGGAGCCGCCTCACCATAAGCATTGTGCTTCTGATAAGTCTTAGCTACAAGATCCATTTCAGCCATGATCTCAGCCATACGAGCTGAATCGCCCATGTGAGCCGCCTCAGCCATCATTTCAGAAAGAATAGCCATGTCCTCAGCCATTGCCTCAGAAGCGAGCTTCTTGGTTGGACCCTCAGACTCAGTTGAGTCAAGAGTCTCTACGCTCTCATCAGTACCCTCGTAGCCTGTCTCTTTTTGGACAACATCTTCAGCGAGTCTACGCATTTGACGAGTAAGACGAGCGTTAGCCGCTTTAAGCATTGCGATTTCCTCAGCGAGGTCTTCAGCAACGGTGGTGTCTTCAGCAGTTACGTTGCCAGGGCCGACATCATCGCCCTCATAGCCTGTAGCTTCTTGCATTTCGTCACCTGCTAGGAAATCAGAAGCAAGGCTCTGAAGCTTTGCGTTAATCTGACGAGAAGGCAAGTCCATGTAGCGAAGTGCGAGGTCTTCGATCTCACCCTGTGAAGCAGTCTTACCAAGACGGCTCTCAGCGATCTCGATGCACTTTGCCGCTTTACGCTCCATAGCGAGTTTCAGATTCTGCTCGTAAAGATCACGAGTCTCTGCGAAATCGTCAATGATCTCATCATCTGCCGCAGGGTGATCGGGAGTCCAAGCATAAGAAGCAGGTGCAGGACCACTCTTATATGGACCTTTGCGTACACCTTCTCCGAACTCGGAGTCAATGCCATAAGAATCAACAGAAGGCTGTGCCTGTGAAGCAGGGTGTCCGAAACTCTCAAAGCCAAGGTTATCATAACCAGGGAGCCCTGAGTTAGCCCTGCGGAAGCGATTATTTCTAGCCATGAGAAATATCCTTTCTTGTGGGGGGGTGGGCTTATCGCCCGTGTATGAATGAAAGAAGCTTGGAAAGTCGCACCAAGCGAAGGGAATCTTTTTGAGTCAATTTCTGACCATGAACACGTTCAGCGTCAGAAATAAAACTACCGACCTTACTATACTTGTCAGCAGTTTTTATTTGTCCTGCTATCTTGTATAAATAAGAAGGAAGATAAACGTCAAACCTGTCATTGACAAGTCTGATGTTTTCAATCGCTTGTCTCTGAGAAGAAGCGATTTTCACAGCACGATCAAGAGCCATAAGGTAAAGAGTCTCTTTACGCTTATTTGTACCCTCTTTAATGATCGTATCGTCTGTTTGAGTAGCGTCAGAAGTTGCAGGAAGGTTAACTGCTTTTTCGACAAGGCTTTGCTTAATCTCATTATCGAGCTTCTTACGAAGTCTCTCGATTAAAGCCTCAGTAACAACGCCCTCAAGTTGATCTAAGATTGATGCGTCAGGGTCTACCTTTGGTTCTTCTTCTTTTTCTTCTTCTTCTTCATCTCCGAAATCAAATCCGAGCTTAGAAGAAGCTGACTTGCTTAACCATTGAGCAGGAACTTCATTAAGAGTAGCTTCCTGTGGGTTAGCATCAGTCGAAGGTATTTCAAGCGTATTTCTAGCGACAGCTCCCTTAAAGGCAGGAACTGCAACCCAAGACGCTTCAATGAAAGTGACACCTGCTGTTTCACCCGTAGTCTCGTGACCACAAAGCTCTGCAACTCGGTGCTTATTTCCACTCTCATCGTAGAACCAATTTCCCTTTTCATACTTAACGTGTTTACACATCTGTGGCTCATCTGCCGCAACGTGTCCACATTTCGTACAAATAGTAAAGTCTACAGAACACCCCATAGACATAGCGTTCATTTCGCCTGATAAGATTTGGCGAACTAAGTCCTCGTGTTTTCTATCTGTGGCTACAAGAATATCCACATAAATAGACTCACCAACATCTCTAAGAACAGCGTCAATAATACGCCCTTTAGAAAGTTCTTCGACTTGAACGTGTTCCACAAAATTATGAGCCCCTACAAAAGTCTTATAAGACTTCTTGATAACCCCTCTTGACCAACAGTCGAGGTTGTTATTGATGTACTTATCTGTCTCTGAGGTGACTCGGTAGTCTGCGTATTTCCTGTTGATCTGCTGACCCTCTTCCTCAACCGAACCTGTCTTAGTATTAGGAACAGAAACAGCGTCTACAGAGCAGACGATTGTCGAGTGAGTTAAGAGGAAACGATCAGGTGTAAAAGGCTCGCCAAGTATTTCCTCGGCTTTTTTCTTGAGAGAAATGTCGAGCTTTTTCGCCCCCGAAGCAACTCGAATCTTATCCCATTCTAGCCCATGTAGCTGAGGTCGTACTACCTCAGCTTTTGCGTACTTTAGAAATCCCATATTTTATCTCCTCATAAGTTTTTTCATGTAGAGGCTCGCAACACGCTTCTTAGAACTATCAGTTATAAGAGATTTAGCAGAACCCGAAGAAACGGGAACGACCCCTCTACCGCCAGGGATAGAGTCGGGGGTATTTGCTAAGTTCTCATAGTCACCTGAAGTATCTAAGACTAAATCCTCTACAGGGTATCGTGAAACTCCATGAGGGAATTGGACATCGACCATGCCGATAGCAGGGAAAATCTGAACTACTACACCTGACTTGTCAGGCTTCCCTCCGAAATAGGGGTACACACGCATACCAATCTCAAACTGGCGTGCTCTCTGCTGATAATCTACATAAGATGTAGCTTGTCTACGCATAGGTGTATCTCCTTCGGGGTCACTAGATAAGCAGGTAGATATAAACATAGTATTAGAAATAAATTTCTGAGCTACAAATTTAACTGAAGCGATGCGTCTTGCACTTGCACGACGACTAAACCTATTACTATAGCCTCCACTGCTTGTTTCAGTGTTCAGTTCTTCCTCGATCTGTTCTAAGACTTTGTTAATAGTTTCAACATTGTCGCCCTCATTCGCCTTCTCAAACAACTCTTTGAGCTTTTTTACTCTGAACTCTAGTAGCTTCTTTTCATCAAGTCCCTTCTCTGCCTTATCAAGCTCTGAGAAAGAATCACTAAAGCTAAATTTATGTTCAAAACTAGCCTTCCTCATCTGAAACATAAGCCAAGCAAGTGCTTTCTCTCTAGCTTCGCCTGTAGGCATACCAAGAGCCTTGATTAACTCTTTTTTATTTGTTTTCAGTAGCTTGTCGTAGGCTTTCGTTGACTCTGAACCTTCATCATCATCGTCACCAAAACCACCACGACCTCCTTTGCTATTTCGGAAGTCTCCACTTGGGTCTATCGAGTACAAATCCACAACCATTTTAGAAATGGTTTCTCGGATAGCCTTTCTGATTTCAGGTGCTACGGGTACAGGACAATCCTTGGTAGGTACTTTACGACCTGCCGAGTCTCCGTTCAAAGGAATGTCGGGACAATACTCAGGGTCAATCACTTCCATCAAGTCTGTAAAGTCACCACGATCACCTCCAACAGCTTGGGCAAAGTTATCGTGGTCTAGCTCGTTAAGGTATTCTAGCTTTTTACGTCTTATTCTAGGGTCTGAAACAGACCCACTCTGTGCAAGCTCTGCGACTAACTGTATTGCTGTGGGGTGATTCGATTGTCGGGCGTGTTCTAAGAAAAAGGAATCTACTTTAGCAAGACCTGCGGGGACATCTGCATCACCCTCCATCAGCTTCGCCGCAAGCACTCCGTTATAAGACGCTCTATACTTAGCTACAGAAGCATCATTTCCTTGGTCTATTGCCTCTTGCATTTTCTTTTTATAACTTGCTAGAGCCTCCGTCCTCCTGTCTTTGTCATCATCTCTTGTCCCTCTAAACCTTAATGCTTGAGAAGCAACCAAACCCTCAACTTTAGCCGAGTTGATAACGCTGTCTGTCCTACCATTACTATCTGTGGAAGTAATGGTTAGGTCATCGTCAGAGGGAACTCCATAATCGAAGTTATCTAAGAATGCGGCTTTCATCGCCATAGTAGCAATGGTTGCCCCTATGTCACTAGGTTGAGAGCTACCACTAATTTTGTCTTCGTAGTCGTTATCTTCAATCGCTTGTTTTATCGCAGAAACAGAGTCAGTAAACGAAGATTGCCCCATAAAAGCGTCTGACAAGTTCTTAGAAGCCTCAAAGAACCCCTCTTGGACTTTCTGCATCTTGTCGGCAGGTAGATCATCTAGCTCACTTATAATCTTATCAACTGCCCTACGGAGTCGTGAGTCACCAAAAACTTCTAGTTGACCGACTGCTGATTTCAGCTTGGTAGCAAAGTCTCTCTTAATTAGGTCTGCTTCTCTACGTTCTAAAGTGTCTTCTTCATCAGAAATCTGTGTAGAGGTGTTCGCCTTATGTAAATCCTGTAAGAATTTGAGCGTTGGGCTTTCCTCAGCCAATTTCCGAGCGTCTTCCGTATCTCCCTCAAGGACAGCTAGACTCTCTTCTTTAAGAGACTTCGCTTTAGAGTCTTCTCCATCTTGTTGCCGACTATGATAATGAGGGAATTCCTCGTCTGAAATGCCTAGCTCTTTCTTAAGTTGTTTTATCTCGTTCTGTATTTCTTCTGTAGATTGCTGATTTCCCTCTTGCCCCTCTTGACCCTGACCTTCTTGACCCTCTTGAGTCTGACCTTCTAACTTACTTTCTAACTCAGCGAGTCGATCTTCTTTAGCTTTCCGTTTCGCTTCTAACCCAAAAACGTCTTTCGCCCCTGCTAAAAGCTCTTTTACTTTTTCCTTACGAGCCTCTAGGTTTCTCTCATTTCTATCAGAATCTTCCTCGTGGAACTTCTCTTTGAGGTCTTGAATCTGACCCTCTAAAGATTCTTTAACTGTCTCGTCTGTAGCTCCCTCAAGTTGTTGGTTGAGCTTATATAGCTGACTGTCACGATTAGCCTTTTCTCCTTGGCTCAAAACTTCAACAGCAGGAAACCCAACGCTGTCCTCAAAGTTCTCGGAAAGTGTCATTTCTGCGATGGCTTCGATAAACTCATCAGCCTCATTAGTAGGGCTACCATTTTGAGCGAGCAAGACAAAAGTCATAGGGTCTTCACCTAAAACTTTTTTAAGACCTACTCTTGTCTTCTTCTTCTTTGCCTTTTCTACTTTACGCTTAGTGGCTTCTTCAGAAACCTTAGCTTTTTGCTTAGTTTTTGCTAAAGACGCTATCGCTTTCTGAGCCTGCTGATAACCCTTGCTCTTAGAGTCATAGGAGATAGCTGTCGTAAACTTGACCTGACCTCCATTTTCTGCTTCAGAGTCATAGAGTTGCCTGTCACTACGACTTAGCTCCTCAACTGCTTGATTATAAAAGTCTGAGTTAGGTTCTTTTTTTTTTTGCTCGCCTTCCTCTGCCAACTTTCTTAAGTAGCGTGACGCAACTAGATGAGCCACTCGCTTATGGTTCATAGACAAGTCTCTATCACCCCCTGCACCTGCCCCTAAGTTTTCAAGGTCTTTGTCCTCAACCTTTACACGCTTACGCATGAGGTCTTTACGAGGTGGCTTCTTCTTTGGCTTCTTCTTAACAAGCCGTTCCATTTCCCGTTCCTCTTTCTCGGTCTGAGAGAGGGTAGCCATTCTATTTCTCTTTAGTTTTTTAAGCTGATCTTGAAAGTCCTCAAGATGTTCTTCGAGGCGAAAAGTCACCGAGTTATTTGGGTATTCTTCCTCAATCTCTTCTATTTCTTTTTTCAAGCCCTTGATTATAGCCTCTACCATAGGGATATACTCAGACTTGTAGAAGTACTCAGCACCCATCAAACTCGTCTCGTATTGGCGTGGCATTTCATTTCTAGCCAAAAGGTAAAGACCCTTAATATGAGAGGGTTTTTCAGGAGGGAAAAAACCGTCAAAAGACCCAAAGTAATCTGCATTCTCCATTTCAATATCAACATAAAGAGTATTCTTACCTTTATTGAAGTTATGTAAAATGATGTCCATGTGGTCTTCAAAGTCACTATAATCTTTTGAAGAAAGCTTCATGTGACGGCAGAGGTTAGGTGCTTTTATTTCTCTCAGACTAGCCATCTTCCTGAGATCAAAACACTCAGGGGCAAAGTCTTTTCTAATGACTCTAAGTCTCTGTGAAATGTCAGTACAAACATCTCCATATTTCTTAGTATCTCTTGCGTCAAGCCACTCAGCTTGAAGCTCCCTCATCATTTCAGCCTTGCCGTCTAGGTACTCATCAAACTTGAACTCTTTATCAAGAGAGACAGCTTCCTCATAAAATGCTTCAATGGTTAAGAAATGCTTCCTAATACAGTCGGGGCATCTCTTTCTTGGGTTATTGAGATGATCTTCCAAAAGAGCAGACTGCTTACAAATTTCTCTAAGATTGAACAGAGGGTTCATAACAGGGAGAATCCCTTTAGCCACTTCTTCTTTACTTGCATATCTCATACTAATAACCTCACTACCTTAATTTACATTATACTAAAAGATAAAGAGGCTATTAGATTAGAAACGCCCACCCTCATCTTCAGCAGGTGGTGTATATTCCAAACCGAGATTAGCAGCGATCTTCTCAATAACCTCAGAGTTCTCTGCAAGCATACGACCTGCTTCACCATAAATGCCACGCAGAACCTCATTGAATTGAGAGTCATTCATCGTCCACATATCACGTTCTAACTTCCTCTTTGTGGACTCAGGGTCTACGTTGAGAAGCTCAAGAATAATGTCAATGTCCAACGACCCCTTTTGATAAAGGTTGAACAGAGCGTCAAAGGTATCTTGGTTATCTCGCAAACCAAGACGAGTGAAGCTCAGAGTCGGGTGTACCACCACTTCCTCACCGTCTTCATCTTCCTCCACGAAGCCCATGCGTCTACACATTGGTTTCAGAATGTTTTCCTCAACCATTTCCTGCAAGACCTCTCTCATTAACATATAGCGAGTGTTAATCACCTCTAGGTTAATGCGATCTCCCGAATAGCTAGACTCACCCGATAAGAGTGATTCCGTAACCCCCAAGCCTGCGTACATCTGTCGGTCAGTCATATCATACTCACCCCCAAGATCAAGCAAGCGTTGGTCAGCACCCATTTCTTCCCAACTAATCTGAAAGTTAGCGATGATCGAGTAGTCGGGGTCTTGGAGTGCTAAGTCTACTTGCTCTCTCAACGCTTCCACATCATTCATGTCCATATCCTCTGCATAGACAAGACGAATAGGAGTCATGTGACGAGAAGCAATAGAGGTCTGAGCCTGTCGGAGTTTGTCTCGATACACCAAGATTCTGAGACATCTCTCAAGCATAGAGTGACCACGAGGTTCATACTGCGATTTCTTACGAGCCATGAAATAGCAGAAAGAACCTAATGTGGGGTCAGTATTAAGAGGAATATTTCGCCCCTCTCTAATCGACTCCACTACGTTTTCGGGCATCGAGTCCACGATACGCATAGCGTCAGGGTCTTGCATCGCTGAACGCTCGACTACATCTTTAGTCTTAGAGTCAGGCACTAAAGAAATGATCTTCTCATCTGTGAAAGGAAATGACTCCATGTGAACTTGTTCGGGAGGCAAGATTCTAATCGCTGTCCACCCCTTGTAGTTCTTCTTCATCCACTTATAAGCCAAGTCATCAGCATCGTCTTTTTTGTAATACTTAACCTCAGCTCCTTCTTCTGTGATCTCATTGACTTTGTTATGAGTCACTTCTCTAGGCACATCGGGGTTATTATCCTCACAGAAAACGAACACTTCACCGAGTAGATTATACTCATGGAGAATCTCAATAAGCCTGTGTAAAAGACCGATACGCTTAGCCCATTTCTCGCAAAATCTGAGAGAGGCTTCTGCCATCTGTCTATTTCTCGACTTGGGCATACCGAGCCTAATCTTTGAGAGAGGTAGTTCAGTATGTAAGTCAACAGCTTGACCCACGAAAGGGTCAGTACGATAGAAGAATCTGAAATAGTTGCGTTGTTCGTCTTGGCTCTGTGGAAGCTCAAGGAAATCAGTAGAAAGTTCAGGCGAGTAAAAGTTACCACCCGACCCCATCTGAGTCCCTGATGTAGTCATCGCTATCTTCACACGAGACTTCATTTCTGAAGCCGTCAAAGAGCGTGAAATAGCTTTTGATCGAGGGAGTATCTTCCCTACTTCTACGGAATCATCACTCATTTTCTTTTTCTCTCTTAACGACTGCCGCCGAACATTGTTTTAGTAATCTTACTTGCTTGGGGTCGCCTTGAAAAAAACCTACCCAACTTCCTCCCATACGCATAAATAGCTCAGAAATAAAGTTGATTGTCGAATCTTTAGGCTCTTTTTGTCCAAAGCTAAGTTCTAGTATTCTACCAAGCACTCGATGATCTGCTGTCTTTCTTTCTCTAGGGAGCATGATATTACCTCTTTTTATTTCCTAAGATTCGATTTCTTATGCTGTGTTTGTCAGATCGGTTTGTCGTTCGGGGAGCAATTCTACGAGGGTCTGAGCCTCCTCTAAGTCTTGTGCCTCCTGCAAAGCCTTTCCCACTAGAATAGTTGCCCATTGATGATCTACCCGAACCTCCTGCGAAATACCTCTGCTTCCCTATCTGCTGAGAAGCTATCCAAATCATACGAGTTAATGCGTCTGACATATCGTCATGTTTGCCCTGTACTTGTGGTGCTTCTACAGTAATGAGGTGTTTACTCTGAACCTTCGCTTGAAGCTCTAAAAGCTCTTGTATGTAAGGCTCATGTCCATCTTCTTCAGGGTTAGGTCGGTCATATAAACCAAGCCTTTCGTCCCACATCATGTCCTTAAAGTTTTGGAAAATCTGAGAGGTCAACTGCTTCGTCATCTGCACCGATTTCATCTGACCTAAACCACGCTTCGACAACGCTTGCTCTAAGGGGATACCTGCCCATTGGTCAAAGATACCCTCAACCACATAGAACTTCTTGGTCATTTCAAGAATCCAATCAGCTACATCATCAAAGTCTAAGCGATCTTTTTCAGCATACTCTCCCTCACCTGCTTTGATCTGTGTCACCAAGTCCACAACAATCTTATCTTCCTCAAGATGCCCGATTGCTATCGCTGTGCCGTCACCTACAAGACCCAAGTCAATCCCCATGAAATGAGGTTTCCTCGCAGGAGCTTTCTGTTTTGCTCTAAGACCGACATCAACGCAGGCAAACAAGTCCTCAGACTTTTCAATCCAACCCCTAGTACGATCTGTAAACTCGCCACCATACTCCGTAAAGAAGACAGCCGCATTTTTAAGATAATGCTTCTCGAATTCCTCAGCAGGGACGGTGGGGTTTACTTCCCAAGTAGGAGCTTGAACGGCAAGGATATTCTCGCTCGCTTTACCTCCTCGCATACCGATCTGAAATAGATTATAGAACAGACCCTGTTTACCTAGTGGCGAAGAAATGAGAATAACACGACCCTCTACTTCTCCAATAGGAACAGTAGGGTTGTCGGGGTCTTTCGGTGAATATGCTGAGGTCGAAGGCACAACAGCGTTATACACTTCCTCAGCACCCGATTGACCCGACTCTGTAAAGTGAGCAACCTCGTCAAGAATAACGCATATATTACCTGCACCACGAAGACCCTTAGCGACACATGATCTGAAGGTGACTTTGAGCGTTGCTTTCGCACTCGAATTCTCAATGTACCTACCGTACTTTTCAACATCGGCAGGGGTCTGAAATCGAGCATAGCTCAGAGTATTATTCGCTGTGTATGGACCGAAGAAAGAACAGTTGCGATAGTGACCCGACACTTCTTGATAGAGCAACCCTGCTTGGTCTTTATCTGTCGCCACCGAAATGATCTGAATGTTATTGCTCGCAGGAAGTCCGTAGTATTTCTGAGGGTCTTGTTTCTTGATGAGTTTGTACGTCTCATAAGCCGCAATACACGCAGAAATAGTCGTGTTGTGGTTAGTGAAGCCATTCGCCAAGAAGCTCGAACCATCAGGCACATTCAAGTCATACACCCGATTCTCAGAATCCCTCACTTCAACTACAGGGTCAAAGTAGTAGTCAGCGTCTATTAGCGTTTCACATTTCTGTCTGATCTCACCCCTAAGCTGAGGAAGGATTTCCTTGAGCTTCCAATAAGGAATGGTGTTCTTATCATAAGAGTAAAGGTTCAAACCCTCTTTCTTCAAGAGGTCTAGGAAGAACGGAACGCCCTCTCTCGACTCCCGATATGTGAGGGTCGAAACTAGCTCTTGAAGTAGCTTCTTTTTCCTCTCAGAAATAAACCCGATCTTTTGTGCAAAAGTTCTCTTAGACCTTGAGCCTTTAATAGAAACAACGAACTCATTTGAGTGGTTCTTTTTAGAACGCACTCTCTCAGATCGGCTCGAAGTAATCCCTAAGTTTAACAACATCACTTGAACTTGACGAGCCAACTCTGACGACACTGTGCTGAAAGCTATCTTCGGCCCTGAAACACAGCCATCTGTCTCAAATAACCCTCTCAGAAATGCCATCTGAACTAAAGCAGGAGAAGCCTTGATTGAATGAGGTATTTCTTTCGTGCTAGAAGTGACATCTATAACCCAACCTAGTCGGTCTAAGAAAAGTCGGTTATATGAACCATTTGCTACTACAGACCCTGCATTTTCGGTTCTCAAGTCAGGGTAGTAAGAGACTCTTTTAAACAAACTCTTAAAGAAGTTAACTAGGTAGTTGTCAAAGCCACTTTCCCCCACAGAAACTTTAACGCATCTATGTTCTGTCCATAAGCCGTCACCCACTAAAATACCTAGAAGCTGACCCCATTTCTCGTCTAAGTAGTTAGGGAGATGTTCTTGGTCAGTGAGTCCCTCTTTATACTTGCTGAGACATAAGTAGTTATAAGGAAATAGGTTATTGCTCCTGTTGATACCAACCATATCTCCTTCAGAAATATCTTGGAGAAACTTCCACTTGATCTCACATTCGGGAGTAAGGACTTTCACTCGATGGTTGCCTGTTCCCTCAAGGTCATATCCCGACTTGGTTCTAAAGTACTTCGTCTGACGAACACCACCATTATAGAAATAAGCAGACCTTGAAACTCGACCTCCCTCTTGAGTAACGGACACAGAAAGAGGCTGAAACTCAGCCCCATTCACATCACCTAAAGAATCTATTCTGACGAGTCCTCTATCTGTAGTGACAAGAGTGTCTCCTGTGACGCATTTCCCCGAACGTCTACCGATTGACAAGATCATTTCCCTACGTTGTTTGCCAGGGATTACCTCACCTACGTTGCACCGACCTTCGTCATAAAGTTTCTTGAGATAAGATTTTTCAGTATGTACTTCTACGTTCTGCCTTCGCCAATCAGATATTTCAAAGGTCTTGGTATCATCTAATTCAAGCCCGTAGTGAACTTTTAAGATCACTCGCTGAACAGGAAATAGCTTCATCTTCAAGCCCCAAGGGGCTTCCACGAACTCGATAATATCTGCGTTCTTTTCTGACTGCTTTCCTGCCCTCGCACTCGCTGAAATAGCTAAAGAGGAAAAACTCATTCTTAGTCGTCACCCTTCTCCATTTTTGCCTTAGCTTCAGTTATCCAATCTTGATCGTCAACTAACTTGCCGAACTCAGCAAAGACACTCTCTGCCATTTCGGGTCTGACACCTGCTTCATCACAAGCCTTACGGAATGTCTCAGCGATATGTGTAAAAATAATCTTAAATGAAGGCGACTCTAGGTCTACACCCTTTGAAGAAATGATTTCTTTCTTCTTGAGCCAAGTATCTCCAACAGCCTTGAGTGCTTGGACTCTACGCATACTAATCTGAGAAGTAGATTCACCCTTACGCTCTGCCTCTTGTCTCTCAAAAGCTAGTGAAGCCGATTCCTCTGCTAAACCCTCAATGACTTTGGTCAGTACATTAGACGAGTCGGGGTTAGCTTTGGTGACTTGAACTATTTCGTCAGCATCTAGGCTGTCCTTCTTGCGAGTCTTAATCGCTGAAATGACAGCATTAGAGGGAGGTAGTTGCGTAGGGGTGCTTGCTGTTTTTGGACCGACCCCAGGAGTCCCGAACATAACATAAGGCTCGCCTGTATTCGGATTAAACTTAATCGAATCCGTTGTGCGTACATCAGAGGGCTTTCTCCACACAACTTTCCCTACTTCGTCTGTCACTTGAACACGGGTTGCCCCTTTAGGAATTAAGTTTTGCATGGGAAATGTCCTTTCTGATTAAATGCTTCTAATCGAGCCAATGTCCTTACTGTTCGCCTTTATAGTACCCGAAGAAGTCCCTGCAATAGCAGGGTCATACAGAGTATTTCCATCTGTGTCTTCAATCGTGAAAGGTGGGACACCGTTAAGTAGCAAGTACGAGTAGCTCACTACATTTAGAATAAGTGCGTCATCTACTGCTGAAGTGGAAATCTCAACCTTAGTATTATCAAGATTGCTGACATTCGCTTCAATACCATCAAGGGAGTTAAGAGCAACAGCTAACTCACTCGCTAGTACAGGGATAGCCCCCACACCATGACCATGAGCTTGACCGAAATGGACACCTGCTGAAAGAGGACTCACTTGGTCGCTTTTCTGAATGTCACTCGCAAGAGCTTGGATAGTATCAAGGTCATAATAAGGTGGAGGGTTGCCAATCGCAGGATTAGCAAAGTCAGCACTATTAACCTTAATAACAAGAACAGGTGTGTTCTCTTGTAGATAGCCCAAGACGGCTGTTCTATGCTGTGTCGTCACGACTTGCATTTCAAAGCCATTACGAATCTTAACAGGATTACCTGCTTCTCCCTTAGACGGGTCTGAAGCTCTCGTATGATGAGCCACAAGCATTTTAAAAGGGGCTGTGACTGTCGATTTTTGTAGATACTGAGGTAATGGCATTTCCTACTCCTTACACTTCAAAGCCACCGAAAAGAACATCACCTACGGTAGCTGTTGTCGGTGAATCTGAGAAATCTACATTCGAGCCTGCTTGGGTCAAACCAAACTCAGACTCATCGTAGTTATTTACGAAAAGAGATGCCGTCTGCTCTGCGTCACTCGCATTGGCAAGCCTAATCATTTCTTTCTGATACTGCTCTTTGTCCTCAACGATTTCAGAAGCACTCGCCACTACAACCTTGTTGTACTTCTGACAAGAGCCTCCTGAGTTGAACACGCAAGTACCACATTTCGCTGTTTTAAGAAGTGTTGGGATTTGGTTTGCTCTGTGAATAAGAGCACCCTTCTCACAACCCTCTGTACCTTGTGTCATGTAGGCTTCTGCGTCTACATAAGCATGACCCGAAACACCCTCGTGTTCATTTCTAAGTGAAGCGATACGAGATTGGTGATCTTGAAGAACATTCTGAGAGAACCTAGTAGAGAGTAAGATGTCAAGTTCCTCGCCTGCTGAACCCTCTGACATCTTCTGTCGAAGCCATGTAGCTACACGCACTTCAGATTCTGTCATCTGAGCTGACTTTTTGCTGTTAAGGAAATGAGCTGTTTCACCACCTTGATACTCGGTGGCTTCACTAGGCTTAGACGCAATATCAAACGCTTTGCGTACAAAGTCATTCGGGTCAGAAATACCACTTAATGACTCGTACTTCTCTTGTGAAAGCAAGCCTGCACTAACAAGACGATCTACCTTAGAGTGAGCTTCTTTCCAAAGGTTGGCACTCGCTCGCTTCTCCATATTAGGGACTTCATCAAGAGGCTTATTACGACTCTTAACCATGCGATGTTCTGTCACACTATACTGATTGTAGGAAGCAGTCTTTTGTGGCTTCGCAAGGAAAGCAAATACGGAAGCGACTTTGCTTTCGGGAGTCTTCTGACCCTTGATTGCAACGGCTACTTCGTCATAGGAAATAAGCCCACTCTCGATCATCTTAGCGATCTTAGTCTGAGCTACAATATTTCTCTGTGCGAGGTTGCGAGCTTCTTTGTTATCTACATGAGCGTTAGGGTCAATAGTAGACTTCTTAGTCATGTAGTGGGCTTCTTGCTCCCCCATGTATTTCTGAACCTGTGCAGGACGAGAAAGGAACTCGTAAACAGAAGCCAACTTCGCTTCAGGAGTTGAAGCTGTCTTGGTTACTTCCTCTACCTCAGAAATAGAGATCAAGCCTTGCTGAATGAGCTTAGCGACTTTCTCTTGGCATTTCTTCGCTGAAGCGATCTTGTCTTTCTGAGTGGCAGAAATGACTTTAGCGTTCGGGTCGAGAGTAGACTTGTAAGGGTTGAGCAACTTAGCTTCCTTGCCTTGCCCCTCATACGAAGATGCGACTACAGGCTGTGAAGCGATCTCGTAAAGACGATCAATTTTAGCACTCGCTGTGCGATCACTCTGAAGAACGTCTTCAACGATTTCGCCTTCCACTAAATGCTGATCGACAAGCTGTTTCGCAATCCTATTAAGGCGAGACTCGGTAGCTGAAAGGTGTCTTTGCTCTTGCGTCTCTATGAAAGGGTTGTCCACCTCAAACTGCTCAAGAGCAACCTTAGCTCGATCAATAGAAATAAGATTCGTCTGATCGGGTTGAACTTGAAACCAAGTAGAGGACTGCACAGGAGACTCAATACGACCTTCCATAACGTCAACGAACGCTTGGCGAAGCATTGAAGCATAGCTAGACCCCGACACCTTTGTGACACCATAAGTCTCAAGTTTAGGCATGAGGGTCTGATAAGCCTCTTTCCAAGGAATGTCCTCTACTGAAGCGACTACCTTCATGCCCAAGAAGCGATCAAAGGCACAATCAGACTTACTAGGGATAATATACATAGAGGTAGCACAACGCTTATTGATTACCTCGTCCCAACGCCCATTAAAGAGACCAGGGAAACTTGCTTCCTTTACATAGACTCGACCATGCAGACCATACTCATCAGATAAGTCTGACATGAGTCTACTAGCAGTCTTGCCGTCTAATGAAAGGCTGTCTACTATTTCATCAAGAGTCTCATTTCCGTAAGCCACTTTACGAGAGCCTTGTTCTACCTTTTGACGATAATCGTCCCCTGGCAACTCTGATTGATGCTCATGGTACGGATTTGTGTATTTCTGATGAGTGCGTTGGCTATTGGGGATTATTTCTAATCCTGTTGTCGAGCCATCTGCCCAAGACTCCTCAAGGGTCTTGAGTTGGTTGGCTTGAGGGTGTTCAAAACGACCCTCAGCAAATTGTTCTAAGATTTCTTCGTGAGTACGCATACCATCAAGATTCTCTTGTGGGTTAGACGCTAACCAAGAGTGATCTACTAGAGGGATAAGTTGCTCGGAAGCATCTTTTGTTAGGTCAGACAAGTCGAGATCGAGGTCTACTTCCACCCCTGTCGGCAAGTCTGAGGTTAAGGGTGAATCAGGAGGTATCATTCCACTAGGAAGCGTAGCTAGTCCCTTAGCTTCGGGTAGCCTTGCTTTCTCATAGACTCCATTTCCATACTCTGTATCGAACTGAAATCCGTCTAACATATAGTTAGAACCATTAGTGAGGGAGTAGCCCCCATTAGGAAGTTTGCTATTACTCATATCATTTCCCTCATGTATTTCTGAGCCACCCTAGTGGCTGAAGTTGAAAGGTTAGCCGTCTTACCCCTAGATGAAGAAAAGTCTCTTTCGGGTTTGAGGTCTTCGGGCTTTTTCTTAGCCTTAGCCTGTTCCCTTTTTTCATGTGCTTTATCTACTAGGGTGGTCATATCTTCTTGTGTTTCAGCCCAAGCCTCTGGGTCGTCTTTTATTTCCTCGACCTCGTTTAAGACTTCTTGAACTAAACGACCTTGAGCGTCTGCCCAATGGTCTGCTGTGATCTCATCATAGATCGTGTCAGACATAGCTGAGAGGGCTTCTACTACATTCATGTACTGTCTACGGATTGCTTTGATTTCCATGATATAACCACGACCCCCTAAGTTGCCGTCAGGGGAAATATCACGAGACTTCATCTTAGCGAATACGGTGTACGCAGACATAGCGTGACCAAGACTCATAAGAGTAGACTTGAGAACTTTAGAGAGGTTCTTTACACATTTCTTATTGTAGGTGTGGTTTATGTCCATAACACGCTGTGAAGGTGGGTGTTGACCCCAAGCCCAAGCGTTAGAGTCATCACCATGATCTTTGATGAAGCGAACTTCACCTGCTGTTCTGACCATTTTCCTACGATTCAGCTCATTTCTTACTTCGTTACTCATCGGCTTAATCCCTTCTACGATTTCTTCTTTGTACTATTGTCTTCTTTGGACTACTGCTTGAGGAAGGTGCAGAAGTCTGTGAAGGCGTAGAAGTCTGTGAAGGCGTAGAAGTCTGTGAAGGCGTAGAAGTACTCTTATTCTTCTTCTTCTTCTTCTTTGAACTACTACTACTATCACTACTACTATCACTACTAGGGGAAGTGCCTTGACTCACACCTTTTGGTAAATAATCGCCCCATTCGTCTTCTGAGACTCCTTCAGATTTTAAAAACCATTTAATAGATTGAACTGTTTTTTGAGGAGATTTCTTACCTTCAAAAAAGGTGAAAAAGTTTGCGTCTGCTATCTCTCTTTTATTTTCAGGCGACCTTTGAATAGTCTGAGCTGAGGGGTTTTTCCCCCTCACTTCGCTGTTATACCACTCAAAGTATTTCTTCCTGTCCCCACCTTTTCCCGGAGCATTGCCCCATTCGTGGTAAATGTTATAACATTCCCCACCTGTGTACTTGCCGTCTGCATAGTCTTTTAAGTATTGGAGCTTATCTTCTTTCGTAGGAGTATTGCCTTTCCCATAACTTTTCAAAGGCTTACAGGGCTTTTTCACTTTCTCGGACTTGCTTTTCCTATATGCTTTTTTTTTAAGAAGAGGCATTATTTCACCCCTCAAATGTGGGTTTTCGTAAGCCATCTTCAAAAGCCCCATACGCTCTTGGCGAAGCTCAGAAATGAGAGTCGCCTCTTTCTTCTGAGAGCGATCAAGCTTATCTCCTTTTGGCTTAGGTACGATTTTCCTACTATCCATGCCGTCTTTTGGACCTGTCTTATAGTCGTAGTGATGCTTACGATAATTGACCATGTATTCTTTACGCTCGTCACTACCATTCTCGCCCGATTTAGCTGTGCCATAGTCTTTGTGGACTTGATAACACTCACCATCACCCGAACCTTTACTTGGGACTTTATGTGGGTCACAGCCTGGCATTCTAGGATTCTTAAGAGGTCTTTCGCTATCAGCGAACATCTCGTCACTTATCTTCTCAAAGGCAAAGTCCTCATCACTATAAGAGTCATAACCAAAGCTATCCGAACCATACCTAGACTTTAAGTAGGCTAGTCGAATGTATTTCTTGTTCTCTGCTAAAGACATAAAGCTACCCCTAATAAACTAACACTATGTTTTCCTCTAAGAGCATTATAAAGAAGCTAAAAGAACTCGGAAAACCCTTTGATTCTGACTTGGTTTTCTAACAAGTAAGACAGCCCCTCTCCATGTACCCCACCATGATCTAAAGGTGCGATAACCATTTCTATGCCTGCGTGATGAATCATCTTCGCACACATTAAACAAGGGTCACAGTTTACTATTAACCATTTCCCCATAGTAGTCTGACCCACTCTACAGGCATTAAGTATAGCGTTCGCTTCTGCATGATGACAACCCACATCATTTCTCGTACCACTCGCTACATTCAGAGTATCTCTCTTACAAGTATGACCTCCACACAAGGGCGACCTGTTTCCTCGTGGCGTTCCATTATAACCCTCACTTATTACAATATTTGAAAGAGGGTCTAAAATTAACGCACCAACTTTCCTACGCCCACAAGGTGACGCTGAGGCGATTAAATCGCATTGTTGGAGTCTTATTTTTAAATGTTTGGGATTCATCATAAGTTTCTCTCCTTAATAGAGTAGTTATGTATTCCATAATAGGACAAGGATTGGAGATAAGAAATGTCTAAACAAACAGTTATGCTTGATACCTCTGTGTTAATCCATGAACCCACTTCCCTGCTAGACTTCTGCAAGGAAGCTGACGTTCTCATACCTATTTACGTCATCATGGAGCTTGATGTCCTCAAAGACAAAAAGAACCATGTGTCTCACCTCGCTCGGAAATCGAGCCATCTCATTCTTACCGAAATGGATAATGGAGATCACGTCAAAGTCGTCACACACACAGAAGAGCTCGACATCAAGTCACTCGATAGTGCGTCTGAAATACGATATGTGGATTTACTTATCCTCAAGACAGCTATGAGATACCACGAGGAGCTTGAAGACTTCACGCTCATCACAAGAGACACCAATCTCAGAATCTTGTGTGAAAGTATGGGTATTCGCTCTGAGGGTTATGTCAAAGACGGGTCTTCTGAAAGTACCCTAGAAGGCAAGATCGAAACGATCACACCTAGCCCCTTGCTTATGGCGAAGCTACAGAAGTCATATTGGGAGGGGGCTGTCAGACTTACGGAACAAGAGTGCTTTGATTACCCTTTACATGACAACCAATATGTCACCTTTGTAGACAACAAACAGAAGACTCACATCTTTCAGTATAAGGAACACAGCTTCTTCCCTATTGAGAAGAAAAACGTCAGAACTGAAAAAGTTAAGCCTAGAAATGTAGAGCAAACAGTCGCTCTTGACTTGCTTCTTGATGAGGATATTAAGCTCGTGGCTTTACTTGGGAAAGCAGGCACAGGGAAGACATTTCTGACCCTAGCCGCAGCTCTACATCAGAAAGCGATTTACCAACGAATCTTACTTTCTAAGCCCGTAGTTGATGTCGGCAAAGGTATCGGATTTCTGCCTGGGGCTGTTGGTGAAAAGCTCGAACCTTGGATGCAGTCTTTCTTCGACAACCTCGATCAGATTAACCCTTATTGGGACATGGAACAAGGCGAGGAAAGGAACTTCTATTTCGAGAAGAACCACATTGAAATACAGCCTATCAACTCAATCAGAGGTCGCTCTCTCAAGAACGCCTTTATGATTATTGATGAAGCTCAGAACCTCACCAAACATGAGATTAAGAGTATTGTCACAAGAGCGGCAGAAGGTACAAAAGTAGTCCTACTTGGCGACCCCTATCAGATCGACAACCCTTACTTAGACACAAGGTCTAATGGACTTACTTATGTAGTCGAGAAGATGAAAGGTCAGCCGATCTTTGGGTACACTAGCCTACACAAATCTGAACGCTCAGAACTTTCCGATATTGCCGCAGACTTGCTCTAAGGTATAATCCCTCAGAAAGCGAGGGAAATGAAATGACTTGGAAACGAGCTGACTCTGAAGACACGACTTGGGAAGAGATCAAAGACATCTTAACAAGTGTCTGCGAATCCAACCACAAGATCATCATCGGAAGTGACAGTCAGCCGTTCAGAAGTGGGGTGGTCGTTGTGACGGCTATATGTCTCATTTCCTCTGAAAACTGCCATCACCGAAGGTATTTCTATCATCGCAAAAAAGAGCGTTATACTCACAAGATCAGTCTATATGAGAGGCTCTACTCTGAAACAATGGCGAGTATCAAAGTGGCTGAGGAGGTGAAAGAAATAAGCTCTGATGCGAGCATAGAAATACACTTAGACGTAAGCCCTGAAAACTCACGACATAAGACCTCGAAGTATGCGAACGCTATGATGAGTTTAGTCAGAGGCTACGCATATTCTGAGGTAGAAATAAAACCGAAATCTTGGGGGGCTTCGGCTGTTGCCGACAAGTACACCAAGAATTGGTAATCAGTCGATGATGTTAACCAAGTAGGTTTCAGCCCAATCCTTAAACCAACGATCAAAGCCATCATCTTCCGGCCATTCACTCATATCCACGACAACTTCTTTGTCGTCCTTAAAAGAAATCGGAAAAGACTTACCTGTTTGAGATTCGCAAAACATAATAAACATATCAGCGACAAAATCGACAGTGTATTTCTTTCTGAGTGTCATGTACTCTATGATCTGATCTTCATCTATTCTTCGGTCTTGAACCATCGCCTCTAAGACTCTAGGAAGTGGAATGATCTTGATCGTGCGTTCATCATGCCCTTGAAATGTCGTGTAGATAGGGTAAACCTTATTTGTAGCTCGCTTCTCTAACCGAGCTATTCGAGCTTCTAGTTCAGCGAGCTTTCTCATCAGATCACGCTAAACCTAGCTCATAAGGTAGGTTGTCAATGTCTTGAGCAACGCTAGTGAGCAGACGATCTTTGAAGACCAATTCCTCAAGAATCTTAGCTTCAGCATGATCGTGATCCCACAAGCCCGTACCATGCCCTACGATAGAAGCAAACGCTTTCCAAGCCGTTTCACTCACGCCCTCATCGGAACAGATGCTGAGGTTATTTCTTTCGCAAACGTCTTCAAGACGATCTTCAAATCTCTTTCTCAGAGTTTCAGCTGCTCTATGACCTTTGCGATCATCTTCAAGCCCTGTTTCTTCATGGATAAAGAAGACCCACTCATCAGCGTCAAATCTGCGACCTGCATTTCTTAAAGAGGCACTACGAATAGGAGTTCCAATAGCGTCATTGATGTCTTCTTCATAGAATTCAAAGAGATTCTTAGCGACTTCTTCTTTTACTTGGCGAGAAATGCGAGTAGGTAAGTCGAGTCCCTGTCTGCGATACTCTTTGATACCTGCGTTTACGACATTCATAAAGCCCTTGATAGCACCTGCTTCGTTCCAACGACCTCTTTGGTAGTGCTTCGCTTGGTTCTTAACAACTGCCTGAATCATTCCGTAGAGGCTGTACTCGTTGGTGATGAACAACTCTAGTTCATTCACGAGCCAATCATCGTCTGATGATGACTTTTCAAGTTGGGCAACTCTTATTTCCAAGTCTCTTAGAACTTCTGAAGCTAATCGTTTCATTTCTTCTCTCCTTACCGTAGATGGTGTGAAGTTAGTTAAAACACTACCTACGATAAAGAGATTAAGAATCTATTGAGGAGTCTTCATATTCGTATGGGAGAGGCTGTAGCTTAATCATTATTAAGCAATCCCCTCTTGCTCAAGAACTTCTAAGAAAAGCTCTAACCTCTCTTCGGGGTCGTCAGGTATTTCGTTAGCCACCCTCAAAGAACCTAACCCTCCACCGATGATTGTGCCGAGGTAGCCACCTGCCATAATCGCTAATGCGGCTACGATTGATTTCAGAAGCATTACCAACAAATTTCCAATCAAACCCCAAGGGATAAGCATAAAGACAGAAATGCAAAGCCCTACAACTAAAGCCCCTACCCCAATCTTAGCAATAGCCTTTAGCACCTTAGCGGCTACTGATGAGTACCTCTCAAGTCTATCCCAAAATTTCTTTTCAAACTCTTTTCTAAGAGATGCGTCAACACGATCAGCAAGTGTTGCTAAATCGCCTTGAAGCATGGGTAAGAATAGTGGCATTTCAAGAGTCTCAGTGATTATTCTCAAAATCATATCCCACACTTCAAAAGGGATTCTTCTGGTAACCTGCCTTCTTGTCCAAGAGTCTTTCGTCCACTCGGTCTTAAGGTCCCAAACATACATCTTTAAGGGTATAAGATCAGACATTTCAGAGATTTTAAGAGTGATAGAGTCCTCGTTATTGAGGGTATCTACAGAAATGCTTATGACTAACTGACCCGATTGGATTGAGCACTTGACTCTACCTTTAGTTTTCCCTACCCAACCATCCCCTTGAAAGCTCTCAATAGAATTAATCAGTTCATCTTCAAGGTCAGAAACAATCTTAGAAAGTATTTCTTTCCTTTCTTTCTCACCTGGCAACTCTCTCTTCAAGTAAACATAAAAGTCTTCTACTTTCGAGGCAAGCCCACTTAAGACTGCACTCTTGTTGTGAGAAGAAGACTTTGACATACGATTGAACCCAAAACCGACTTGTCTTTCAAGACGAGCGACTCTTATTTCCAAGTCTCTTAGAACTTCTGAAGCTAATCGTTTCATTTCTTACGCTCCTTACCGTAGGTGGTGTGAATTTGGTTAAAACACTACCTACGATAAAGAGATTAAGAATCTATCGAGGAGTCTTCTTCCTTAGCTTTCCTGCTGTCCCATTTCTCTTTAGCCCCTTTAACACCCTTAGCCCCATCCACGATTTGCTTCCTCAAGACTTTACCCTCAAGTTTAGCAATACGGAAGATTGCTTCTTGATGCCTCATTTCACAAGTTCCTGCTTTCAAGACACGATCAAGACCTGCTACCTTTTTAAGAACAAACATGAGAATCCCTCCCATAACTACAAAAGGAGAATAAGGGATTTCAGCAGGTGGGGGTAGAGGAGGTGGTTGCTGTATTTCCTGTCGTATTTCTTTTAGTACGACAACAGGTTCTCGAAGCCCTTCCTCCAAGAAATGAACTTCCTCAGAATCACTAAAAAGAACTTCCCCCTTAATGACTTTTTTAGGAGGTTTACTTCGGGGGGGTTTAGTAGAGCTTACTTGCCCTATAGAAAGAGCAAGTCTCCCTCCTGCTTCCAACGTACAGTCAGATAAGTGATAGACATCACCATTCTTGAGCTTAACTAATCCACCTTTAAGAAGAATTGCGTATTCGCCTTGTCCGATTACACACATAAGCCACCTCAACTTTTCTATTTCTAGCTGAGGTAGATAGAAAAGTTATTAGTCGCCTATCAGACGAGGAGCCTCAGCCCCTCCCCTTGTAATCTGAGCCGCAATCAGAAACTCTGCGTATCTGTTGTTTAGCTTTGTAATTCGCTCAGTAGTGTACTCATGCTCACCATGCTTTTCTTCGTACTTAACATAGAAGTCAATCATTCGCTCTAGGGCTTGTATCTCTATGTTTATATCTCGAATGTTAGGTTCTATTTCATTTCTTAATAAAGGGGGCATACTAAACCTCAAAAATCTTTAGCAATCATAATCAAAAAAGGTATGCAACATAACAAAAGTATTTCAAAGTCATTCATATTTCAGAATCTAAGGCAGGTATCTTCCCATGCTTCACAAAGTTAGCGTGGGCAAGAGGCCATACCTCAGCGATCTGACGGCTTATCTCACGAGCTAGGAGCTTGATTTCCCATTGAGCATCTTCGTGATCTCGCTTGGAAATGAAGCTGTTCACCCAATTGTGAAGTGAGCCTGTTGCCCAATAAGTAGTATAGATATTCTGAGGCAAGACCATACGAGCCTGCTCTCTTGCAACACCCTTATCAATCATCTGATTATAGAGCCTTACTGAGTCACTAACATGGTTCTTGATTGCAGACACAGCGTCTAACTTTAAGAACTTAGGATAGTCATAAGGGTCATACTCAATCGTAGGATTGAAGGTTTCATCTAAGCTCGCCTGCCTGTTCTTCTCGTCTTGCTTCCTCATTTCTTGAGGCAAGTAAAACTCTAACTTCTCTGAGGTATATCTGCGAGAAATCTCGTTATAAGAAAAAGTCCTATGTCTCATCTGCTGACGAGCTACGAACATAGGAACTTTAATCCAAAAAGTGATTACATTATGTTCTGTTGTGGAGGTGTGACCTGAGCGAATTAAGAAGTTTGAAAGCCTCTCTTCTCGCTCTCCCATTTCTGTTGAAATCTGATCGAGACTTGCTCTCGCAGCATTTACGATAGTCAAGTCATCACCCATACTCTGAATGAGTGCAACCCCTCCGATACCGTCATTAAATATATCGACTTTCCTGTCTAAGAAGTCCACTGACATTTACAATCTCCTTGAAGTATGTGAGGTATAGCTTATACCCAAACCGAAAGGAAAGTGACCTACCTTATGACTCAAGAACACACAACCAAATTGATGTTAACCCTCGCCATTACTATCACTTCAGTCTTATTTCTATCTACGCCACAGAAAATAAAAACTGTGGTATGGTCGCTCCCTCTCTCTAAAGGGTGCAACTATCCTACTAGGGAAGTACGCTTCATCAGAACAGAAGTTAGACACATTGTCCCTGTTGCTCAGATTCACAAATGCACTTATGACGAATCAAAGAGATTAGTGAAGGTCAGTACCTACAACTTTGAGAAAGGCTACCAACTGAAAAAGCCTACAGAAGAAGTGATTTACGAATGGACTAAACTTAGACTTATTCAGTTCTCTGTACGCAAAGCAAGTCATGGAAATGGTGAAGTTGATATAGAGGTCTATAAGCTATACAACTAGACCTTAACCAAGTCACCATTTACAATCTCGTACCCTTTTACATTTCCAAGTCTGACCATATCAAACTTATCCCCCATAGAAGCAATCTTCTGATCGGGGAATTCTCCATAGTACCAAAAGTGAGCCGCTTGACCGATAATCTCGATAAACAGAGCAGGCACAGCTTTACTAGTCTTACCTACTAGATTCATGTGCTTGTTATAAGCTTGAAGTTCACCTTTCATACCAAAGCTCTTTGGCTTGTTCTTAGGGTTCGCACCCAAGTGAGCTTGGAAATCGTGAACAGCTCTCAGCATTAAGTTTACGTCAGGTCCAAACCAAGCGTCTTGGTTGTAAAGTTCAGTAATCTTTAGAACATTGTTCTTGAGTACGTCTTCTCTCATTTCCTCAGCACTTGAGTAGGGGTCGTAATCTACAAAGACAACATCAATCTTACTGTTCTGCCTTTGGAACATCGTAATGATATGCCCCTTAAGAGCGACAAAAGACTTCTCACCCTCTGAGGTGTAGCTAGGAAGACTTGCGTAATGTTCTGCTACTAGTTGAACGTACTTATCCCAACCATGCAAAGTACCCCCCGAACGTACAATCTTATAACCCTCCCCTGGCTCAGTAGTGACAGGAGACAGAGTTCCTCCATAGCTACCCCCTGCCCAAGCACCCTCTTTAGTCATGCTCATACCTTGAAGATAGAGACTCGCTACTCTTATTGCAGATGCTTTCTTGTTCTGCTTTTTCATTTCCTTCTTCTTCTTTAGTTCTTGTCGTTTCTTCTTCTTACGAGGGTCGCCATCTCCACCGATACCACGATTAAGTTTTGTAAAGTCTTCGACTTTCTTCTTCTTCCCAAAGAAGCGATTAACCTTGTCTCCAACTGTAAATTGGTTCTCTTTTTTATTAGCGAAACCCTCTATTTCCTGAAGATTCTTATTAATTCTCTCTTGGCTAAGACCTTGAGAACCAGGTGACATAGCACCCTCGTATTTCTGCCAAGTCCACAAACCGTCACCTATATTCTTTTGGTTCTTCCACTCCTCGTATTTCTGATCGACTTCTTTCTGAGTCCAAACACCACAGTTTTCTTTGGTTCTAGGAAGGCAATTATTCTTGGTCTTATGCCAAGGCTTCTTGGGGTTTGTCACTCGTTTGATATTTCCTGCTGACGGAATACGAGCTTCTTTTATATACTCAGAAGCGATCTTATCAAAGATGTCCATAGCTAATACCTATTTCTTTTTCTTAGAGTCTTCAGGCTTAGAAGGAAATGGTGTCTCTTGAACAGGAGGGACTTCCTCTTTCTTAGGAGTCCATTGATCGACTACTTTAGGGAGAATAACCGAATCTTCGTCCATTGTCCTAATAGGACTACTCCCATGAAATACAGAGAGCTTTTCAATCACAGCACTTTGAAGCTCAAATATCTGCTGTCTCAATAACTGCATTTGAATCTGAGCGTCTCGGAGTCTACCTATCAAGGCTTCTCGGTCTGCGTTTGCACTAGCAAGCTTATCCTTCAGCTCCTCTACTTCTGAAGGGTCACGCCCACTAGCTATCGCCAACATACTAGAAATAGAACCCGTCAACATACCTATAATACCTATAAGTATGTCTCGGTTTTCTTCTACTATCTTCGTAGTAGATAAGAAATAGATAAGCTCACAAATCATTAACATAAAGACGACAGAAGCCCACCAACCACGTTTGGCTTTATCACTCTTGGTAAACTGTTTGTTTGTCAGATCATTCATGGTTCTAAATCTTTCTTAACTACTTCAAAAGCATCTTTAACTATTTCAAAGAAGTAAATAAAGAAATCACCGATGGCATCTAACCAAGGCATAGAGTAAGGCAAACCTAACAAGTACCTGCCTGTTGGGGAAAAGATCATTGGTATTAAAATCCAAGACCATAATAGAAATGATAAGATTCCTGCCCTCCATACAAACCACCAAAACCACTCTTTGAACTTTCTATCCCTAATTCTTGACTTGATGTATTTCGGACCTCCTAGTCTCTTTACTTTATCTGAACCAGGAGGAGGTTGGAGTGACTCAATGGTTTCACCTACGGCATACACCTCTTGAGGATCTCTAACGCCCTTAAACTTATACATACCTACGCAGACGTATCGAGTGCTTTTGGGAGTATGTATATTAACCCTATGCTTCACTATCTGCATAGCTTCTTTAGTGAGTAAGACTTGTCCTGCTTGGCAAAGGCTCATAGTACGAGCGGCTATATTCTTAGCAAGACCCTCAAGTTCGACACGCTTTGCTCCTACCCCTACAAACAAGTCATCTTGCTTCACCTCTATGATCTTCCCCCAATGGATTCCAATCCTAGTCTGAAGCTTGATTTTAGGAGGAATCGTCTTTTGGTATTTCAGAGCAAAGTTCACAGCGTCAAGAACTGTCTCAAAAGATAAGAGAAAACCATCGGACCTATCTATTTCTCTACCATTAAACTTATAGCAAAGACTGCGAGCGAGACGGTCATGCACTTGAAACCATTGAGCCGCTGTTCTCGCACCGACCTTTTGAACGAAAGCCGTAGAACCTATGATGTCTAATAAGACTATCGCTAGGTATCTTTCCTTCATTTCTATGTCATAGAAAGGCTTCTTCTTGTGTGACATTCAAAGCTCCTCTCCACGAATGAGCCTCAGAACGTCTTCACAACTAGAAGAAAGGATTTGCTCAGAAATAGGTTGGCTACAAGAGTTCAATTGGGGAATTCGACCCCCCACACACTCAGAAATCTTATCTGCGACTTGCTCGCAAAGAGTCTTTGTGTTTGGAGAATCCGTATCGTCACAAGAAGCGAGGAGGGTCATCGTAAATATTAAAATAAATCTAGTCATCGCCTTCTGCCCCTTCTTCGTCTTCCTCATCTAATGTTTCTTGGCAGTAGAAACATTCATGCTCATGTTCTCCCTTTAGGCATCTAGGTATGCAATCGCACTCTATTTCAGCTTCGCAACAAGGGCATATTTCTATCTCTGAACGAGACATGACTCAAACCTTCAGAGGTTCTCCATTGTCATCAAAAAGTCTCTCTATTTCGTATGAGCCGTCTTCACCCACTTTAACAGACCAAAGGTCTTTAGTAGACTTATGAACTAGCTCACCTGTCCCCTGTGTAGAGTTGGGGATAGTTAGGGAAGGACCTGATAAGACAATGAAGTTGTCAAGGTTAGCGACTCGCATACTAGCCAATCTAATGAAATCTACGGGAACTCGATCAATCTTATTTCCCCTACCGTCCCATTGAACAAAAACCTCACCTTCCATAGAGGTCACATCACCCGAAGCTGTCCGTACAGAAACAACCGTTCCCTTTGAGCCTGCTGAGGGGAGGGTATTAGGAATTAGAAGACCGTTATTCGTTGTAGCGTAGACCCTCATACCATCAGTAAATGAAGAGGTATCCTTATGCACCTTACGACCATAATCGGTGAGGTCTGAAATCTTAGTATTCAGAACCTCGTCCATACTAGCCGTTTTCACACTGCCGAAGCTAATGCTGTCCCAAAAGTCACTCATGTCGTATCTCCTTTGTCTTAATATAAAACAAGGGAGATATAAAGAAATAACAGAAGCCCCCACCAAGACGAACTTAATGAGGGCTTCTACTACACATCAACCAACTCCCGAAGGAGTCAATCTAACAACTACACGCTAACTCTTACCCAAGAACATCATCAAGTACATCATCAACGTCTAAGTTAGATGACATTGAACTATTTCCAACGGGAGAACCAACTTCACCTGAGAGCTTCTCACGAATCTGATCGAGGGTCAAGTCCTGTGCAATATCATTTTGCAGATTTGCATGAACTCCCTTAGCAACATCAACAACGCTGTTGAACAGATCAGTCTTCTTGTCTTTCAGAGTGACGAGAAGAGAGTCACGACAAGGACTGAAAGTCATCTTGTGATACTGTGGGTCTGTCACAACCACATTAAGGTCATGCTTAGTCAGAGGGAACTCAGCGTGGATAGCCTCAAGCTGACGATACTTGTCGAGTGAGAACACCCAAGTCTTGATCTCAAACTCGCCATTTCCAAGACGGGTCTTGTCGAGCATACCATTCGCATCAACAGGCCAAAAGCAAAGGGTGGTAGCAATCGCTGTCTTTGAAGGTCCACCTGCAATCTTCTGATACTCAGGTCCATGATCTAAGAAATAACCAACACCCTTTTGATAAAGTCTGCGACCACCTTTGAATGAGGGTGCATCTGCGTCAAGATCGGGGTTGCCGTTCTCAAGACCTGGTAATGCGATGAAGGACACACGATACTTGCCCTTTTGTGGCTTCCAACGAGCCTTGCCTGCTGAAAGAATTGGGCTACTGCCACCGAGAGAAAAATCTGAGAAACCACTCATGTGGGACTCCTTTGTTTGTTGTGCCTTTCGGCTGTTTAAGAGAAAGAGCTTGGGCGTTCTTCCGAAGTGATTTGCCTTTGCTCAGTTAGTGTATATAGGAAAGGAAAAGGTTCTGACGAATTTTTTTCACTTTTTTTAAGAAAAGTCGTCAAGGAGAGAATCAAGGTCAAATTCCTCGATCTTAGCGTGATCTACACGCTCTAATGGAGAAGAAAGAAATGTATCTATTTCCTCACTTGAAGTTTGAGCAGGCTCAGAAATAATCTCCTCACCCGTAGCTTCACTCAAAAGATCATCGACAAAATCTTGAGTGTCATTTCTCAATGAAGCGTCTGCCTTAATGAGTACATCTGATTCTGTCTCAAAGTCATCAACAGAAATAACGTCCCCAAAGACATTCTTATCAATCTTCTGACCCCAACGCTGACCAAGAGCGATCTGCTCTTGACATAGCTTCAACTGATCTCGAATACGACCTTGTAAATCTTTGAGGTCAGTACGCTTGGCTTTGATTACTTTCAGTACGTCTTCAAGGTCATGTACGGCAAGACGACACTCATTAATCTTAGACTGAATATGTACGAGCTGAGTTGACGCTAACGCTTCTCGCTCTTGCTGTGAGCGACCTTGCCGTACATGAGGGTCTTCTGCCATGAGTCGAGTTTGCTCAAGATTATACTGAGTTTCAGCCACAAGTAAGTCTCGCTTGTACTTGTGAAGGTTCTGAGAAACCTGCAAAAAAACCTTCTCAGTCTGAGACAGATATTTCCTCGACTCAGCCGTCTTATTATTTAACCTAGACGGTCCAAACTCAATCGGGTCGGGGTCTAACTCAACGTCCATTTTAGAAAGCTGTTTGTATATGCTCTCTATATATTTCAAGTCCACGCTCATTTATTTTCACCTAGTTTAGAGATCAAGTAAGAGAAGTTCCCCTTAATTTTTTTGTTAACCATTTCTGCTTGATTCTGAGTAATCAACCCACTTGCTGAAGCCTGCTCGTGGGCAAGGATATTCACCTCTTTCGCAAGGATATGTGAAGCGATCTTAGCATCTTCGATAGATAGCATTTCCGAGTCGTCAGAATCAGTAGGGTTTCCATAGTTCGCTGTCATTGACAGAAATACGTCACCACCACTACGAGGGCTTTTTACAATACGAGAAACCATGATCTGTGATACCTTCGTACCGTTCTTAATCATGGTGATTTTTTCTTTTAGTTGGGCAAGTTGCTCTTGAGTCATATTCGACTTCCGTTTCTCCCACAAGGGATTGAGTGTTTGCTTATTATATATCAGAAACGTGAGTGTAAGCCGCACATAAGATTATCAGAAGACACATTCGATACGGAAATAGCTACAGCGTCTCTCTCTCCTACCAAGTACACTTTTTCTTTCGCTCTTGTCACAGCCGTATAGAGTAAACTTCTTTGGAGCAAGTTCGCCCCATGATCGCATGACATAGGCATAAGAATCGTATGGTATTCCTGCCCCTGTGCCTTATGGACAGTTGTCGCATAGGCTAATCTGAGAAGGCTACCCACCCTCTCTATAGGCAAGCTCACAAGCTGACTATTTCCTCCTTTAATCAGCACCTCAACGTCACTACCTGAAATGTGATGAATCACACCAACATCGCCATTGAACACTTCAAGATCATAATCATTCTTAGTGAACATCACTCGATCACCAATACGAACTTCATCATTTCCTACCTTGACTGATCTGTGACCCAAAGCGTTGGGGTTCAAAACAGACCTTAGCTCCCTATTTAGATTAGTCACACCTAATACTCCATGATGTGTGGGACTCATCACATGGAAATCCACTCCGTCAAGTTGAAGCTCTTTGCATTTCTCCAAGATGAAATCGAGGACATCAAACTTTGTGTATCTATCAACCATTTCATATTCACCCTCTTCGTTTGGTATTTCCCCTGCGTGAATCTTATGGGCGGCTTTCACCACACCACTTCCCTCACCTTGTCGGAAAATGGTGTCTAGGTGAATACGAGGAAGAGCTTCAGACTCGATGATTTCCTGTAAAGCGAACCCTGCTCCGACAGGGGGAAGCTGTGCTATGTCTCCAACCATAACAACACGACAAGAGGGTGAAATACCCCTTAGCAATCTCCACATTAAGTGTAAGTCCACCATACTCGCTTCGTCTATGATGACTACGCTTTCGGGTCGAGGGTTATGTGGGTTGTATTTCCAATGCTCTTTATGTCTGTCCGACTCGGCTTTAGTAGACAAGCTATCGTCCTCAGACTTCTTAATACCCTCATAGTCCGACTTCTCTTTTTTATCATCATCGGGCATACCTGCACCGAAAGCTCGGTGGATAGTCATTGCTTCAATACCTGTAAGACTTGAAACACGCTTAGCGGCAATCCCTGTAGGAGCAACTAAAAGTATCTTCTCTTTCCTTTCAATCAGAGCCTTACAGAGAGTGTTCAGAATCGTAGTTTTCCCTGTGCCAGGCAACCCTGTCACAATACTCGCAGGTTCAATCAAACCTTGCTTTACTGCTCTGATCTGTTCCTCAGTCAGAGTAAACCTTGATAACTTGGTTATTTCCTCATCTTTTATTTCCTCGTATAGGGAGTCGGAGTTTGTATCTCTTTCAACAGACATGAGATATTCTGACACTTCCGTTTCCATCTTATGTATTGAGGGTAAGTAGAGAGCGTTCTTACCTCCTATCTTGTCTACTACCAAGCTCCCATCTTCTTTGAGTTGCTTGACCACTTCAGCTATTTCTCGCACTTCAGAAATACCTGTCAAGATAGAAGCATCTCGAAATGTCGTGGTGGAATCGAGATAGCAGTGACCCTGTGCTGTAGCTTGTTTTAGTGACCATAAGATTGATGCTGATACACGCTCTTTACAAGCAGGCTCAAAGTCACCTATTAGTCGTTGGGCTATGTTATCTGCGACCTTGAAGGTCAGACCTTTTTGGACTAGAAACCAAGGGTTCTTGGAAATAATCTGAGGGTTCTGACTGACCTCTCTCCACAGGGAGTTTAGCACCGAAACATTAGCTCCCGACTCAGCAAGCGTAGCGAATATTTCAATGCTTTCCTGCACAGAAGGGTCAGACCAATCAGCCCACTGCGTGAGAGAGTTCCCCTGTAAGAATTTAGGGTTAATCGGAGTACGATCTATTTCAATGGCAGGACGACCTTCCTTGTCGAAGGTTTTCTTACCCTTAAAAGTAAAGACAGTCCCTCTGCCGACAGGACCTGCTATCTTGCCCTTAACGACTGAAGAAGTAGTCTCGTCTCCATGAGACACAAGACACCGAAGCACATAAAATGGAGGGTTGGCAAATATCTGCCCTAAGACTTTTGCTACGCAGTACACGTTGTTCTCCTTTCGCAGAGACTTTCTTTGTGTACTACATATCAGAATCTTAAGAAAACACGACTATCTTCTCAAAAGACACCCTCAATAGATACCTTCAATCGAAAGTTCAGCCATGAACTCCTCATACAGTCTTTCTGTGTTATATTTAGGTTTATCTGAAATGAGTTCCCCAATGTCCTCCACATACGCTTTGAAACGGAACGCTCTCATCAACTCTTCTTTTGCGTATTCATACACATCAGAAACAACCTCGTTTATTTTCGGTTCCCTTCTTAGAGTGCCCTCTAAGAATTCACTACCTAATTTACCTTTTAGGATAGACTTAGTTGCTTGGTTTGATTTACGACCTATGAACAAGCGATAAGCGTTTTCAGCTTCTTCAAAGATAGTAGCAGGCAACTTCCCCTTGCTCGTATTAGCGTAATGGTCATGTACTGCTCTCGTTAAACCAGCTTCTGCTTCAGAATTATCAATCTGACTGATATTGTATCTCACAACGGTCTTAAGCCATTTCTTGAACTTAGCAAGATTTTTAGGACTAGAAGAAATGTACTCAGCAAGGCTACTCCAAATAACTTTAGAGATGACTTGCTGAGTCTCACCAACTTCTGTTGAGAAGCCACTAATAGAGTCAAATATGCCCACATTAAACTTAATCATATATTCAAAGAACTGAGCAACTAATGGAGAATCCTCTGTGACGGTATCGACAACAATCACGTCTCGCATAGCATAAAGTACTTTCTGCGAGAACTTCTCCTTAATAGAAGCTTTAACCTCCTCAGAAACAGCATTTAACGTAGGGTCTGCTAACGCATCTTTAAACGCATCTTCTATCAAGCCTTTGACACTTTCCATTCTTTCGTCAGTAGTACTCCCAACAACTCTGCGAAGAAAATTCTTAGTGTACTTTTTGAACAAACGAGTGACTTCATCTTCTACATCAATGCTCCAAGCATACTCTTCTTCGTTCCATTCAAAGTCCTCGTCAAGAGCCGTCACTAAGATTTTTAAGGCATACTGATTAAAAAACATTGACCTAAACTTTGAGATCAATCTCAGACCTGTAGCATTGTAGGTCTGAAAGCCGATAAGAGGCTTCAGTTCACTCTCGTTTTTTTGAACGTACTTTACAAATTCATCTTCTGAACCGAAGCTCGAAAGTAGCACTCTTGGGTCTAACAATTTCCTAAGCCCTTTGAGGACTTCTATAGCAGTCCTATTAGAGTGGTCTTCAAGAGTTTCGGAAACTTTTAAGTCCGCCCCGACAGCCTCATTTATAGCCATCATTCGCCCGATTGTTGAAGCTATCTGCGACCACTCACGCTTATTTCTCTTAACCACCCAAAGCGACATATCCCCAATATCCTCAGCAAGATTATCAAGCCCTCTGTGGAAAGATGGAAGTCCCTCATATAAGTCTAAATCTAGTGAATTTGATGAGTATTTGTGGTGCATCATTTTTAAACCCTTCTCTCTGTTAAGGTAATATCCTTACATTTAACTTAGAATAAACAATCTATTACGGACACTCCAACAGCCGAGCTTGGTTCTCCATGTAGAGCCTAGCTGACTTAGAAATCTCCACTACATCAATACGGGCAGTTTTAAGATGAGAGGACTTCTCAACCTTCTCTGCATCTATTTCTGCAAGAAGTCTCAATGAGTAGCATTTCTCTACTCTGCCTTTATTCGTATAATATGTAGGAAGCCCTGTAGTCTTGTTTTGAACGTAATACATTTCTATTTCCCCCTCATCTCTTAAATGCCGTTCCAATCAAACTCGCCTGTAAGACCATCAGCCGAATACGAAGTGACAACCCCCTCAAAGAAATTGGTGTGGTCTGCACCACTTACAACCCAATCGAGCCATTTCAGAGGGTTTTCTTTCTGCTTGAAAACAGGCTTTAATCCGAGCTGTAGGAGTCTGCGATCTGCAAGGTATCTGACGTAGGTCTTGAGATCACTCTTAGTGAGTTCATTCATTTCCTCACCCACAAAAACAAGATCAATCAGAGCGTCTTCATGTTCTACTGCTTTTGTGTAGTTGGTGTAAATGTAAGATTTAAGATCGTCACCCACCACTTCGGGGTTCTCTTTGCAGTATTCGTGAAATAGCTGAGTCATACCCTCAACGTGAGTAGTCTCATCTCTGATCGACCACTCTACTATTTCACACATACCCTTCATCTTCCCGAAGCGTTGGAAATTAAGAAGCATAACGAAAGCTGAGAACAGACTCATACCTTCATTGCATACTGAGCGAGCCAACTCAAAAGCCAACTGAGCTTTATCAGAAAGCCCTTGTGGAGCATTGGTCATAAACTCGATCTTGTTCGCCATTTCTTGGTACTTCAGAAATGCAGAATACTCTTCTTCGGCAAGACCGAGAGTATCATTGAGTAGTGCATAACTTCGCTGATGAGTTCCCTCACGATTAGCGAAGCTCAAGAGCATATTTCTGATCTCATTATTTTTGAAAGCAGAAATGAAAAGATCGCAGTAGTTGCCACCGACAGCGACATCTGACTGTGTAAAAATTCTGAGAATCTGAGTGATGTGTTGTTTTTCGTCATCACTCATTTCGCCACTTTTCCATTGGTTCACATCTTCTTGTAGACGTGCTTCCCAAGAACCCCAATGGATTTTCTCGTGTTCTTCGGCAACTTGCATAGCCCAAGGGTACTGAAATGGCTTATAAGTCTTACTAAAATCTGTAAGAGACATACCTTGCTCTCCTTGTATTTTTTATAGGTCATAAAGATATACCTACAAGGAGAACATAAACAAGCTAGTGCCTGTTAATAGTGTCTTCTAAACTGCTCTCTACGTTGACGAGCTGTTCTTATTTCCTCGTAAGGAGGATTCCACTCAACATTACCACTGTTCAAAGCCTTTGAAACTTGAGGAATTTCGTCTTTGTTGATGACAGGCATATCGTGTCGAGCAGGAGCCCAACGAGGAACTCTTAAGTTCAAACCTCTCACGTTCCGAGACATCTGACTGATACCCTCTTCTACGCTACCAAAGTTAGAAATGAGAGTGTCTTGGATTTGCTCTGCCGTATAAGCATTCCCTGCACCGTTCAAAGCGAAATCTTCAAGTTGTTTTCTAACATTGGATTCTTTGTAATCCCCAATATTTCCTTTACCTGGATTACCGTTCCGACCATTAAACATACCCTTTGTGATTATGTTTAAGACTCGGATTAGCTTGCTCCCCGTCATTTCCGCTCTGACGAACTTAACATTTGGACTTATGTGTCCAAAAGCTAGAGCCCAAGCTGACCATCTGTGGTGTCCATCAAGAATATTGTCATCTGCTGAAACAATAGCTCCCATATTATTGTCTTTAAACTCAGGGTGATCTCCCCTCAAGTAAAAGAAAGCGAATAGGCAGGTCTTAAAAAGTACCATAGTGCTTTGTGATGGGTTTAGATCATAGACAGAAGCAGAGTCAGGTCCAACTTTAATCCTATCAGATCGACCATCACCCTCAGTAACAAGGTATTTCGCAAGAACGGGGTCTACATTTGAAAGACGGTCTGCCTCTTCATACTCTTCTTGAATCATTTCGGGAGTAAAAACTCTACCCGCAGCTTGACGCTCAAGGCGAGCCACTCTTAATTGTAAGTCTCTAAGGACTTCTGACGCTAGTCTTCTCATTTCTGTCTCCTTGTCGTGGGTGGGTTGAGAAGTAGGTTAAACACTACCTACGATAAAGAGATTAAGAAATTATCAACCCTGACAGCTCATACACTCATCTATTTGAAAGTCTTTGAGTGCTTTTCGCTCTACCTTAGATGAAACCTTGTCAGCCACAACCCCTGCATTAGTCCGAAGATAATACAGCCCTTTCAGCTTCTTCTTAAAGGCAGAAAGGTGAACAGCATTGACATAGTTCACATCAGAACCTGCGGGGAAGAACAAGTTGACCGACTGCCCTTGGCATATCCATTCCTGTCTAACCCCTGCGTGTTCGACAATCCACATTTGATCTATTTCAAATGCCGTCTTGAACGTGTCTTTCTCTAGCTTAGTTAAGAAATCAAGGTGCTGAACAGAACCCTCATTCAAGATAATATCCTGCTTCACCTTGTCGAGCCAACCCTCTTCACTCGCTTGAGGCTTCTTCAAAAGCACTGCTTCAAGGTGCTTGTTAAACTGAAGAAATGAACCTGCTCTAGTACGGTAAGTGAAAGCGTTCGATTTCCAAGGCTCGATACTTGGTGATGTGTTCAGAATGATCGCTGAGTTAGCGTTCGGAGCAATAGCCAACAGGTGGCTATTTCTACGCCCTGAACCCACTCCGTCTTCATATTCCCCTCGCTCTTGAGCCAAACGCTCTGTCGCTTTAACTGCTTGCTCTTTAATCGTAGAGTAAATCTTACGATTCGCAGACACAGCGAAGATCGACTCAAAGGGAAGACCTTTCTTCTGTAAGTACGAGTGGAAGCCCATAGTGCCTAGACCCAAAGACCTCTCAGCTTTAGCCGACTTAATCGCTCTCGAAAGCTCAGCAGGTGCATTGTCTATGAAATACTGAAGCACGTCATCTAGGAACTCGATCAAGTCCTCTACGATTGTAGTGTCTTTCCACTCATCAAAGAATTCAAGGTTCAGACTAGAGAGGCAACATACGGCTGATCTCTCCTCAGAAGTAGGGAGATGAATTTCATTGCAAAGGTTCGACCCATGAATTTTCAGCCCCTTGTCTTTAAGAGGCTGTGGTAAGTGTCGGTTCGCTTCATCAATGAAATTGATATATGGTTCCCCTGTCTTGAAGCGTACTTTGATAATCCTCTGCCACAACTCACGAGCGTCAACTGACTCACGAACTGATGAATCTGAAGGGTCTAGCAAGTCCCATTTCTCACCCTTGTAAACTGCTTCCATAAAGTCGTCAGTCACATTGAGAGCGTTGTTCAGATTGAAGCATTTCCTATTGGTGTCACCACCTGTCGGAAGCCTCATGTTCATAAACTCAACCACATCGGGGTGAGAAATATCAAGGTACGCCGCATAGCTACCTTTTCGGGTTGAGCCTTGACGATAGGCTACCATGTCGCTGTCTACAGTTTTTAGAAATGGGATTGGCCCTGGCGACTTATCGGAAACCGAACGAACCGTACTCCAATGTCCTCCAACACCCCCTCCCTTAACGCTCATCCACCTCAACTCTTGAGTGTGTGAAATAAGACCCTCGACAGAATCAGGAACGAAAGACAAGAAGCAAGAAATAGGAAGCCCCTTTGTCTCAGCATTAGACAAGATAGGACTTGAGAACATGAACCACCCTTTACAAGCGAACTCGTAAATCCTTTCAGCCAAGCTCTCATTATTTGCATAGAAATAAGAAGCTCTTTTGAAAGCGACCTTTGGACTTTGTTCTCCCTTTTTCATGTAATATTTTTTAAGTAAAGACTCTGCGTGATCTGAGAAATAAAATTCAGACATACCCTCTCCATATTTTGTTGGACTCATAGTGATCGAGGTGCGGGACTTTCTCCCTCACCCCACTCGACAAATCAAGTCCAAGAGGACAGGTATTAAGAAATCATTACTCGCACCAAACCCGTTTTAAGTGCAGAAAACGGGGACACAACACCACTAAGTGCAAGGTTTTCGCAATGATACAAGACACCCAAAATTTCTCGTATTTTTTTTGTCGTGTGGGTCTTGGCACGAGGAAGTAATACATTCTCCACCAACCACCTATTCTTACCCACTTTCTCTGCAATATCTGACGGAGAAGTGACTTTTTTATCCAAAAGCAACCTCACCTCAAGTACCCCTAAAGTCGTAGAATGAAGTAGACCTCGACAAATATTAATGGTCGGGTCTGTCTTCCTGTTCTGTTCAAACCTCGCACACATCTTTAAGAAATGCTTAACGTCTCCCCCATACACTGCATCTACAAACCGAAGACCGTCCATTTCGGACAAGGGAGCTAGGACACTCATCACCTCTTTAGGTGTCAGCTCTGAACCCTCTCCCACATAAGCCAACTTCATCGCTTCATACCTCAAGATACCTACGTCTTGACCCACACGACTCACGATACTCTTACAGATAGGTAAAGAGATTTCCTTGCCTCTGCTCTTGACCATTTTTTGAAGAAGCTCTGCACACCAATCCTCTTTCTTCCATGCAGGAGGCTCATTCAACTCCTCTTTCTTCTTAACTCCCATCAGCTCTTTAGGGACTACTTTACCTGCTAGAAATAGAACAGGTGTCTCGGTCTGACCTACTACTCTCGGCAGGTCTTTTAAGCTCTTGGGATTCTCTAAGACTATCATCTTATCCCCATCATCAAACAGACCTCTACTGATCGCTTCGGACACCTCTGATTGAGTCGCTTTCTTCCCGTCTAGGTAGACAACATCAAACCCTTTACTCTGACACTCACTAATGATCTCTCTCGACCTCAAAGAAATAAGGTCAGCAAATGACCCATAGATCACTTGGTGCTTCTTCATCTGTGAACTCCTAAGAAATAACCTTTAACTGCTTGAGGGCTGATGATCTTACGGCTCAGTAAAGACTTCAAGTCCTCTGTGTAAAACTCCCATGACTCGTTCTCAAGAATAACTTCCACAAAGGCTTCCATAAAAGCCCTCGTAGTCTCTTTTTCTACCCTCGCTAGTACCTTCATAACCCCTAGCAGATTATCGGCTCTTAAATCGGCAAATAAAGCCTCTGCTTGATTGAACAAGTTTGACTGTTGAACAGGAGCATAATGAAACTTCTCCCCACAGCGTGATCTAATCGTTGAGGGTACGCTCCCTAAGTCGTTCGCCCATAAGATAAGGGTCGGGCTGTTAGGGGTCGGTTCTTCAATCCTCTTTAAGAGTATGTCCAAAGTAGAGGGGTCAGCCTCATCTAGTGGTCCTGCTACTAGGCAGGGGTTGTTGTGTGGGTGAACTTGGGTGAATAAGGTCAAGAGCTTCCTCACCCCCTCAACCTTCAAGTCTGAGATAGGGTCACATACAAGGTCATATCCCTCTAGGACTTCTGCTAACCCTGCTTCAACCCCTCTCCCATGATGAATGAAAATCATGTCAGTCTCCTTTCTGTCCTTTAGTTATATAAGATTGTTCTTGAACTCTCTCTTCCTTTCCTATATAGACTAACCCGATCTCCTAACAGCGTGTTAGGTTGTGAGCTATCCCTTCCGACTAGAGCAACTGAGGTTTCGCCCTCGACTAAAAGGAAGTAAGCCTACAGAGTCTTGTGAAGACACTTAGGTCAGGAACTCTTATAAGGGGAAACCCTTTCGGTTGAGATGCGTACCGACAGATCATTAATCAGTACAGGAACTCGGCTCTCCCTCTAGGGAAACCCTGTGAGTTGGTCTACTACAGATAGAACTCGTTTCTCCGTCTGCTCTTTCACAACCCTCAGATTCATCTCTTGTGACTAAGTAAGTTATCTTCCCCCTCTTACTTAGTGTCTCAGATAGAAATGAATCTTAATACCTACTAGACTATACTCTCTCTCTCTCTATAGAGTATCTTCTTTAGGTAAGGGTATCTTTACTTACTCTAAGAAGAAGATAATAGATTAGAGTATAGTAAAGAGAGAAGACTTAAAGAACTCCCTAAAAGAAACTACTAAAAGAAATACAACTACAAATCTAACTCTAACTACAACAATAACTACTATAACAACTCATACATCTACATCTTCATCTACAAGTTCTACTAATACATCTACAACAAGTAATCCTACTACTACATCTAATAGTAATACTTATACACATACATATATAAATACACCTACAAGAAATGAATATAAAGAAATGAATCTACAAGAAATGAATCTACCAAGAAACTAGGGTTAGAAATGTCCCTAAACCAATTACTACTTGAGGGGATAGAACCCTCATACAAACATTTCGTAGAACCTCTACTTGAAAGCTGTCCGAAGATCACTCTGAGTGGAAGTAAAGATGCTCAAATCAGAGCCTTTGTTAAGAAGGTTATAGAAAAGAAACGAGCTGAGGGAGGTCAGTATTTTACAGACCCTACTTCATTAGCTAAGAGATACTATACAGGGTGGTGTGGGGAAAGTGCTGTAGAGAAATACATAGGTAAACCCTTTGTAGACTTCTCTGTAGGAGACTCTCAGAGTTATTATGTACCTGATCTGAGATCAGCAGGGTATGAGGTGGGGGTTAAGACCGTCAATAAAGGAGACTTCCCTCTATTGGAAATACCCTCACCAAGTAGACCCACAACCCCACAAGTTATAGTAGTCAGATCATCTAAGAGTGACTTCCATATCTGTGGTCTAGCTACCTATGAAATAGTAAATGACCCCACCAACTTCTCACCCTTATTGGTACGGAGTGGTGGAGTCTTGGAAAATGGGCTTAAGTCAGCGTTTTATCGCTTCGATAAGCTCACCCCTCTTTTGCCTTAGCGATCTCTACTTTAAGCTCAGAATCGGGTTCTTCTACAAGGCTATTATAGTCGATATGACACCCGTCCATTTTCATAGGGATTCGCATACCTTCTCTGACATAACGGAGAGCAAAAGCCTTATGGATAGCCTCTAAATCTTCAGCAGTATAGCCCTCTTCTTTAAGAGTCCTAATGAAAGCGTTAGAACCTGCAACCCTTGACTGATGCAAAAGATCAGACGCAGGGATTTCATTGAGGATATAACTCACCCAATCATTCGTATTGTTTGGCGTAGTATATTGAGCCATTTCTTATCTCCTATTATATCGTAGCTGATGTCTCGACCTCGGCATTAAACACACCTTGATCGTTAAGGGTTTCTTCAATCTTACTCGCTCTAACAAACTCTTTTGACACAGTAAACCAAGCATCTTGGAGTGAAGAATCATCTGATTGCTTAAACTCAGCTATACGATCTCCCATTGTAGAACGCTCCTCTACAAGCGAACCGAAACCTTGCTCTTTTAGACGATACTTCTTAATGATCGTTTGTGGGGTGAGACTTCTGACAACTTGGCTAGAATAGAACGCAATCTTGAACTCTTGCTTATAGGTATTAATGACCTTAATCATCTTCCCCACGACCTCAGTATTAGGGTTAATGGTATTGCTTCTGAGGTAGACCTCCCAACAATCAGGACGATCTACATCAAAAGGCTCTACAGGCTGAGTCAGATACTCTCTTATATCAATGCCATACTCTCCACATTTCTTCTTGAAGTATGCGTTGAGGAGCTTCATAGACACCTCGTTAGGGTTAAGAGAAAGCCTCAACCCTGTCAATGGGTGTCCGTTCTTCTTCCACCAATCTTGACCCACAAGACGACTCTCACTTCTGTTTGTCACCATAAACAATGACGACAACATAGTCCTAGAACCCGTCAAAACAAGACTGTTATCCTCTAAGAAATGCTTAATGGTAATCTCGTCTTCATCGTGAATTGCTTCGTCTTCAAGAGCAAGGAAATCCAAGAGAATCTCAGTATCAAAACCAAGTGCAGGGAGTGTCATCCAATCCGAGCTAGTGTCTGCCTTGATACAAGAAACATTCTTATCCACCATAGCTCCCTTAACTTGACCAAAAATCAAACGAGAGGGTGCGTCTTTAGGTAGACAATCTGAGAAGTCTAGCTTTTTGTTGTAGATTGTTCTTGTCTTGTCTAGGTTCTCCTCGACAGAAATGTCCATGTGAATCAAGTGACCCTCTGACAGAACTTGGTTGTCTGAAATGAGAGCCACGTCACTAGAGCTAGTAAACTGATAGTCAGAAATAGAACTTAAACCCGTCAAGTCAGCGATCTGTCTCTGCTCCATATCCCTACCGACTGTCTCTGCAAAGTGCTTGTTCTTAAAGAACCTATCAGGGTCGAGACAAAGAGAAATGAGAGGGTTCTTCTCCTCATTTCTAAGAGCGACTTCCACTTGGTTAAGCGTCTGAGCTGTAGGGTCGAGAAGCTGTGCGAATAGATTCTTATTCGCAACAATCGTCTTACCCGTAGTACGCTGAACACTATCATAACCCTCTATTAAGTTCTGACTCATTCCTTGAGAAATGATGTCCATAAAGAAGTCTTGATCTGCACCTTGTACGAGGTCTTTAATCTCGTCAATCGTCATGTCATCAAAGTCTTTCTTAAAGACATCTGCACCCTCAGATGCACCATAAGCACCCGAACGATCTCCACCCTTCTCAATCACCGAGTCGAGATAGATCACCTCAACTGAACGCTCTTGACCTGTTCGGTAAGCCCTCGCTGTTCTTTGCTTTACAAGCTCAGAATCGAAGCCCTTACCTCTGTCTAAGTGAACGACTGTGGAAATGAATTGGAAGTTAAAGCCCTTAGCGTACTCATCAGTACAGCTCAGAGTCTTGATGTTCGGGTTTTGCTTGAAGATTTTCTTGGTTGCACCGACTGCCCATTGGTCAGCGATGAAATCGAAAATCTTGTAATACTTGGTAGATAGGGCTCTGATCTTCGTCTTGATGCCCTTCACATCTCTATTTCTGATCGCCACAACGAGGGTGTTGAACACCTCTGCCATTTCTGCTTTCTCGTCATCTTCGAGGGCTTCTCGGTACTCGAACATATGCCCATCTACAAGCTCAACGAGGTCTTTGGTTTCCTCCATGAGCTTCTGACCACCCTTACCATGATTTAAGATGAAGCTGTAGTCGAGCATGATTGGCTCGTAGCCACTTGCGAGCCTACGAGTCATTTCCTCGATACGACCAAGCTCAGTCTTACCTGTCTTTTGCTCAATCGTGCCGATTGCTTTGCCCGACTTGTAGAAGACCACCGATTTCGGAAGCATGGCAACGTGGATACCACCTACGCCTGAATCGCTACAACGCTTTGCGTTCTGCTTAACAATCTTAGCGTCTGCTGAGAAATAACAGATTGACTTGCTAGGTCTATCAAGGAGGAGCTTTTCAGCTTGGTCGAGCTTGGGGTTAGACTTGTTCTCAAAGCCTGGATAAGCAGAAGGGTTAGTGCTCAGAGTAATGAGGTCTTGAACCTTTGAAAGACTTGAAGTTGCAAAGTCTTTAATGGCGTTCTTACCCTCACCGAAAGTCGCAGAGGTATAGCTACCTCCTGCTTTGATGACATCTCGGTATTTCTTAACCATTGCCTTCAGCTCACGAGCTACCTCTTTCGCTTTCTTGCGATACTCTTTCTCAACATCTTCGTCCATAGCGACAGTGATGACTTGAGAGGTGGGTAGTTTGAGTTGAGGCATATTCATTTCTTCAAAGTCAACATCTTGCTTGAAGGCGAAATAAGCATTAGCCTTAACCCAAGTGTTGAACTCTTGTCGAACTTGAGGGTCATTCTTCAGACCTACAAAGCGTCCTCCGATTACATTTCCGAAACGCTCTGCGAACCCACGCTCTTTTTCCTTAGAGAAGCTAGAACCTTTAGCGATAGCAACAAAGCGATAGAGATCGAGAGGGTCTTTCTCCATAGCAGACGCTGTGAGTAAGACTTTACGAGGGTGTTTGAGGTCAGAAATAGCTTTACGCTTCATTCCTTGAAGGGCTTCATTGACCTCATCGAAGAAACAGATCGCATAAGTCTCTTTGAAGTATTCGGTAGAGTTCTTAAACTTAGAACCCTTCTCAGGGTTGTTTGGGTCTGTCCAAAAATCAATAGGGATTTTCTTTAGCCTACGCTCTTTTTTATTAGCGTCCGTGAGGGCGAGAGATTCTTCGAGTCTGTCGATACCACGAACGATGTTCGCAAACTTTTGATAGTTCATTTCCTCGATACGATTCTTAATGACATCGTGATCGGTCATAAACTTCATCATTTCTTTAGTGAAGTTACCTTGAAGTCTCTTAGGCGAAACGAAGAGGAATTTCTTAGTAGAACCTGACGCTTCTTTGGTCTTCATAAAGTGACGCATCGCCCCACCTGCAAGGAGGGTTTTACCAACGCCCGTATCAAGAGCCATAAGCCCCGAATACTCGTTGGCTTCCATCCAAGCCATCGCTTCTTTCTGCTTATTATTAAACTTGAAAGGAATCATCTGTCCATTTCGCTCAACCTCAGTCACAAAGCCACCGAGATTTTGAGCAGTGAAATTCTTCAGATTTTCTTCGTTTAGAGCACGATCACGAGCCGTAAGCTCTTTGTAGTATTCCTCAAGGAAGTCCAAAGCGGCTTTAGAAATAGCTACAGAGCCTAGTGTGTCTCTGATTGCTTCATAAGAGGGTGCATCAAAGTAGTAGAAAGGGTTAAGCCCGTTTACAGTCGGTGCAAGACGAGGGTCTTTCTTCTGCTCAATTCCCGGCATAATCTTAGCAAGTTTCTTGATGTTATTTCGGTCTTGCTTGCTAGAATCCGAGTTAGGCATACCTAAGATGAGTCTCTTCTTGTCAGAGGAAAGAGTGATGTAAGGTTCTCTCAATCTATTTCTGAGAACTTTCTTGTACTTCGCAGAGCTAGAACCTTGACCTATTTCAAGGAAACTTACTTCGTCAAGACCTGTGTCTTTTGGCTTACCTGTTTCCTCATCAAAGTCGTAAACATCATCTAAGACTTCAAGTTTCTCAATCGCCCCACTTTCAGTACGAGTGAAGAAATTACCCTCAATCAGACGACCTGTCGCATTGACAATTTCGTCTAAAAGGAAGCCTTTGTACTTACCTTCTACAATCACGTCTACTGTATCAGAACCAACGATCATAGACTTAACTTGAACGACTCTTGTTAGAGCGTGTTTCTTGTCGCCTGCTTGGTCAGAAATCTGAACTACTCTAGTGTCTCCCTCAAGAGCTTCAACATTGTCATATCTATGTGGGCTATAGAAGTCATCACCGTAAGTAATCTTAGTAATGAAGTCGTAAACAGGTTGTTCTTCTACAGTCCCGTCACGCTTCGTCACTTGCTTTGTCCCTGCTTGGATTTTTTCTTCCTTTACATTAGGCATTTGAGAAGCGAGCATGATCTGCTTTTTACGCTTCTCAACATACGCTTGCTTGTACTCTTCTTTAGAATCAAACTTGATGTAAGTTGAGGTTTCTTCATCTCTAAGTAGTGGCGAATAAACACCTCGAATAAGAGGCTCAGATTCTTCTTTCCATTTCGCCATTCTCTGCTCATAACCTGAAGCGTCTAAGCGAGATTGGTAGCTCTCTGCTGTCTCTCCCTTACGCTTGGAAGGCTTTTTAGGCATTGGGTCAAGGTCTTTAATCTTAGGGTCATACGCTACTGTCGCTAAAGTAGCCCCACCCTCTCCTAAATAGTCTCTTGTCTTCATTACGACAAAGCCCTGTCGCTCAAGACTTATTTCAAGCTCTTTCTGCTGAATATCTACGGCTCTTTGTAGAACCTCAAATCTCTCAGCTTCGTCTTTAGATGACTTAGTTAAAGCACTCTCAAGCTTAGAAGGAATACTAAACTGAACGTATTGAATACCTAAAATAGAGTTCTTCTTGAGCTTCGTTGCTACCTCAATACCTACAAGCTTAAAGACAGACTCAAGAAGCTCAGAATATCCCTCAAGAACACGGTCACGATACAAAGGCTTTCTGACAAACTTGCGTAGACGACGAACTCGATCATCTATCGGAGTCTTCATCTTGGTGAGTTCTAATAAGAATTCCTCAAGATCAATGATTTCCTTTTCCATACGTTGGACTTCTTGAATAAAGCCCTCTGACATATCCTCAAGAAATTCTCTGCGTAAGTAATCAGTACCGAGTTGGAACTTAGAAACAAGCCCTGCTTGGTAGTTCTTGAAACGAGTCGCTTTGCCAAGCAATTTAATCAAAAGCTCATCAGGAGAAATGAGATCAGAATAAATCTTCATTAATCCATCAATCTCTTTCCTACGAGTCCTAATATAAGTACGGCTTTTTAAGCCTCTTTGCTCTCTCTTGGCGATTTCCTCGTCAGTCAGTTTTCTCGACTTACCGAGCTTTCTCTTAATCACTTCAGGAAGCTTACCACGAAATGGAATAACTGATTGTCTTGTAAGCATGGCAGGACACCCTTCTCAGAAATAAATATCATTACTCTCTCAAGATAACTATAAACCTTCTATAAAACCCAAAGTCTCAAGGAATCTCTTATGATTGTACTATATGCCATCTTCACTTATTTCCTATGGGCTTACTTACACGAGTACGCCCATCTTTTTGTAGCCAAGAGCATTACAGAAGTTAAGTCTTATACCATGAGACTTTACCCACACAACCACCCCCGACTTGGATTTGTGTGGGCTTCCGTTAGCTACGAAATAGAAAAGACCCTCACCCCTCAAGAACAGGCAAAAGTTTGTTTCGCTCCCCGTATATTAGACGCTATCGCTCTACTCTTATTTCCATTCACAGCAGACCTAGACCTCTTTTGGGTGGTCGTAGTCGGTGGAGGATTAGTAGACACGATTAGGGGGTCTTTTGTGTTTAGTCCTACAAGCGACATTAAGAGGTACTGTGAAGGTTGGGGATTACATTACCCCCATGTCAGAAACGCTCAACTGTTGCTTGTAGGACTAAGTTTTACCGTATTCCTACTAAGATATATTTCTTAGAGGTACGCTTTAAGTGGGTTGGAATACCTCACTCGTCTGTAAAGAGACAGCCCCTTGTGAGGGTCTTTGCCACCTTACAATAAGTCCTTCGCCACCACCATATTCTTGAGCCCTTGCGACTACAGTATATCTCTCACCTGCTACGACTGCATAATTTCCCGTACCTGCACTTGCACCTGTACCATGACCTCCATAATAGGTAGCTACCATATTTCCATCTATGGACAAGTCAGACCCATCATCAGAATCAATAGAGAAAGAATATGTCCCTGTCTCTTTAGGTACAAAGATGAAAGTCACTTCCACAGAGAAATAACTCCCTGTATTCGGTACATTCGCACCTGCACCTGTAAGTGTGGTGTAGGCATTCCAATTAAGAGATGTAGACCCACTTAAACTACCCGACCAATGTAGGCTTGTGTTCGCATTCGTTGCGTCAAAGAGCTTGTTAAAGTCATTTGTCGTATTAGGATAATCTGCGTATTGAGCCTCACTACCATTTCCAGCGTGTGTGCTAAAGATACGCACATTGGTCACATTGTTCGTTAAAGGTGTTCTGACTGCAACAACCCCATGTAATGATTTTATCATATCTATAACCCCCTTAAACGACCACATTGTCTGTGGCTGAGTTGTAGTTTTGAGCAATCTGAGAGGCTGTTAGCTCCACGCTGTAAATTCTCATAATCCCAAATCGACCATCGAAGTGCGTACCATCACCTTGGTTCGTAAAGTCTTGATAACCAAAGTTGTAGTAGAAGTTCCCTGTATCTTCTTCGGGTGAGTCCCAAGCTACATTTACAGATCCAGAGAACTCACCATTAAGGTAGCCCTTAACCGTAGTGCCATTGTAGGTTAAGACTACTTGATGCCATTGATTAAACGCTATCGCATCGGTAGGTCCCGTAGATGTGATGGCGACACCATTCCACAAACCAAACTCAAGATTGCCTGCCACGATTTCTATTGATGTGTGGTGATAGTTTTGATCGGGTGCGGCTTGAGCGTTGGCTTGCATGACTACCCCATTGTTCGTAGGGTATATCCATAGCTCCGTAGAGTGTACCTCTGTTAGAGAAGCGTTCAGATTCGCTGTGGTGATATAGTCGTTGACAAAGGTGAAATAGCTACCACTAAAAGCAGGCGAACCTGAAATAGATCCGTTTAATCCATTTCCCGAAATATCAGTAATGACAGCTCCGTCACCATCTTGATAAGAATCTGAGTTAAAGGTGTTATAGTGAAGAACCAAGTTGTCCGTCACTATCCCCCTAAAACTGCCTCTTGCTGATACCACTACTCCATGAAATGTTTTCATCATAATCATTCTCCTTAGTGGTATCAGAATATAGGCATTACGCTCCCGTTAAATCGCCAAATAAGTACCACTCGTCACTTGCTATCTTAACGAGCGTAGCCGCTCCATACCTCGTAGATATATAACGATTACCACTTACAGAGTTAATGGTCACACCACCTGCATTAGCTATGTTAAGTGTACCTGCACCCTTACGCACCACAATAATCTGAGTGCCGATAGGGAAAGCCACATTAGCGTTCAGGTCTACTGTAATCGTCCGAGCTGCGGCATTGTTCATGTCAACCAAGCCACCCCCGTCCGAAAGGGCGAGGGTGTAGTTCTCAGTCTTACTCACAATGTGAACTCGTTCTTTTTCAACTAAGTAGCTCATTCAAACCCCTTTCTTAGACTACATACCAAGCTGTGCCGTAAGCCATAAGAGTAAGAGAAGCACCCTGAACGACATCTTTAGTGAGGGCTCCGTCTACCTGCTGACCACCATTTCCGTCAACAGTCAGAGTGTTCGTGCCTGTGTTGAAAATCTGAAGCACATAACCGTCATAACCTGCACCTACAGAGAGGTCAAAGAGGTTCACAGTACCCGCTGTCGCCCCATTGCTGAGGAAATAAGCGTGTTTATTCTCAACTGCATCAGGGGCAGAAATAGTGACAGCATTTCCTGCGAATGCAGGAGAAGCACACTCGTAGCGAGAACCCTCAGAAGCCTTAACAGTTACAACAGAATACTTACTTCCACCTCTGTCTACCTCAACCTCACCCTCAAAAGTAGCTTTTTTAGCGTTATCAAGAGTAAGAGCCAAAGCTGGTGTGTTCTCAACAGCCGCTCCTGCTCCCGAACCACCTGTCTTAAAGACAATGCCACCACCTGTAGCACTACCTGTAGACTTACCACCACTGATAGTAAGATCAGCACCTGCTGTGTCGTTATTTCCTAGAGCAGAACCACCTCTCAACTCTGAAATGTCGAGAACGCCCAAGTTTGTATCTTCAACATCTACGTTAACTGCGTCAACACCGACAGACTCTGAGTGGAATAGTTTCCACACACCTAATTTACCATTATTCCCTACGGTATCAATAGGGTGGTAAATTAGACCTGTGTAGTATTCGACCTCATTGACATTATCATTCTTATAAAGACCATAGAAACCAATGTCGTTGGTAGCACTCGCTGAGTTTGTCGCCAAAGCAAGAATACGATCTCTAAAGCTGACATGACCCGAAGCAGAGGTTGTCGATAGAGTTCCCTTAATCGTGACATTACCACTCGAATCAACCTTAAAGTTGGGGTTCGTTGTGATCGTACCACCAACGCTAAAGTCTGTCTCTGAATGGATTTTACCACCCTTAACAACGAAAGAGCTTTCAGAGTCGTCCCAATCGAGTTGGACATTAGCAGTCGTATCATTAACTTTGAGAAGCGTGATGTCAGCATCTGCTGTATCTGAGTTAAAGAGAATACCAACAGAGCCTGTCGGAGAAGTCTTAATCTTGAGTGTATCATCAAGTGTTGTAATACCTGTCACACCAAGAGTGCCTGCAATCGAGGTATTTCCTGTAGCACCATC